>JADMIO011251652.1_pt1 | contig 50794 bp, 39 predicted proteins | sample 8958161 | NCBI WGS metagenome assembly JADMIO01 (sample SAMN16585339, study PRJNA669376) | soil metagenome | isolation source: Crop rotation soil | place: USA: Cullars Rotation, Alabama | collected 2011 | reverse complement strand
GCGACAACTTGTCCACGTGGAATTCTAAGCTTAGGATCCCAATGTGCTGGAAAGGAGAGTTACCTCTGACAATCAATGAGTTTCGTACAATAGACGCCAATATAGCTCCGTACATGCGCTGATCGTGCGTTTGAACACGTAACGAGAAGTTGTGGATTTAGTCAGCAGTTAATACCAACTACCCGGTCTATGAGTAAAAAGGGCGATTTCACCAGCAATGCAGAGGAGAACGTGGAAATATCCCATGATTCACGAGTCATGCGTGAAATGTGATCGCCTAGACCGTCAAGACCCGAAGAACATTCAAGTGATTCACGTTGTCGTTACACTTCATCTGGTTCCGACGTTCAAGATCCCGCACGAGCTACATATATCCGGATTGCTTCCTGATCTTCTAGACTCATCCGGGTGAATATCAATCCTCGACGATCGTCACGCGCCCAAACAACCATCGCGTCACCCGCGACGGCAATATGGTCCAACAGAAACGATAGGTGAACCGTGTCGCCTAACTGCAAGGCCTCGGATTCTAGTTGCATTCCACCCTGGCTGATATTCCAAACAACGCCGCGCAGGATCTCAGACCGCAGCGAATAAGTTACCTCGGCATTTAGCGGAACCCTGGTAAATTGGCGGCGATTGGTTGTGCGAGCGCCTCGAAAATCGGCAACCAGTTTCGCAAGATCTTCTTTGGTGACAGGCTTATGCAAAAAATAGGTTGCACCGTGCGAAAAAGACTTATGCATAATGTCAACTTCGTCTCTGCCGGTGACGATCACAATGGGTGTCGTTTTATTGAAAGAAGACTCGCGTGCCTGCATCGTCAGATCATGACCGCTCAGAACAGGCATTGTCAGGTCCAGAAAAATCCCATCAAATCTTTCCTGCTCGATGATTTCTGCGGCGGCCGGACTGTCACTCACGGGGAAAACTTCGACATTGAGTTGCTGTAACAACTCCGTCATCAAACTCAGATTCGTGGTGTCATCTTCCACGACTAGTAATCTTAAGAGTGCCATCGGTATCACAGGCCCCAAATAAGAGAACTTACAATTGCATCTTACTGCAGCGAGCCGACTTTGTACTTTGGCGATCTGGTCGGTAGGACGACTTTTTTCGATTACCTCCGTAATCCGGGAGGACCAGTTTCCATGTGAATCCTTCTTATTAGTCGATATACCATCGCCGATCAGAGACCAGAGGGGGCTGGCGTGACCGCTCATCATACATGGCGCATCGTAGTTTTGTGCTGCACGATCACAGCATCGGCATTTTCTGCCGATCAACAGAATTCGGATACCGCGCCAAGGGTTCTCTCGCGGACTCAAATTACAAATGACAGAGTCAGCAAGACCGGATTGCTAGCCGACGATTCCAGTCTTTATGTCACGGAATGGCCTGCGGCACGCCACGTAGTCACAAAATTCTCCTTAACCGGGAAAGGCCGCTCTGTCGTTTCGACCAAGTTCAGCAATGTTCAAGCACTCGATCTTTCACCCGATCTCAAAAGACTGCTGGTCAGTCCGATAAATAGCGGAAGCAGTGATACGGAATTTTGGACCCTGCCAGTTAACCGCACCGGCTCGGCAGAGAAGATTGGCGACCTCACTGGCCGTGATGCCACCTGGTCTGCAGATGGCGGCCAACTAGTATTCGGCAAAGGCTCGGCCTTATTTATTGCCAACGCAGACGGGGGCGGAATACGTCAGCTTTTTTCGGCTGCGGGATCTGTATTTGCTCCACGAATTTCTACGGATGGAAAATTCGTCCGTTTTACGGTCGGCAATGCAAGTGAGAATACAACGGCGATTTGGCAGGTAGGAACAGACGGTTCGAATCCTCATCCCGTGTTCGGCGGATGGCAACACGCCTCCGCTGCTTGTTGCGGAAATTGGACGGCCGATGGCCGGTACTACATTTTTCAAGTCACACAAGATTCCCCGACTGCCTTGACGACGCTTTGGGCGCTACAGGAGAGTAAGGTTGATTCGTTCCCAATCCAGCTGACAACTGGCCCAATCTCGTTTGGCAACGCGGCGTTAGGTCGTGACAATACCCGAATCTGGGCGATCGGCGTAGCCCCTAAAGGGCAGACCGTCAGATATGACTCAAAAACAAAAACCTTTGTCTCCTTATTATCTGGAATTTCCGCTACGGATTTGAATTTCTCCAATGATGGAAAATGGGTCACTTATGTTGCTGTACCAGACGGCACTCTCTGGCGTTGCCGCGCAGACGGTACAGATCGCCTTCAACTTACCTTTGCGCCGGAACGAACCGCATTGCCACACTGGTCACCCGATGGTAAGCAGATCGCTTATGTAAGCATTCAGCAGGGAAAGCCATGGAAGATTGTATTGATTCCAGTAAACGGCGGAACGCCAGAACTATTGTTCGCCGAGAGTCGGAGCCAAATTGATGCGAATTGGTCCGCGGACGGCTCGCAGATCATGTTCGGTTATCGCCACGACAGCGAAGGCATAAGCATACGGATCATGAATCTAAAGAGTCATGAGATCTCTACCGTGGCCGGATCGGAGGGATTATTCAGCCCCCGGTGGTCGCCGAATGGACAATACATCGCGGCTCTTTCTCCAGATTTCACCAAAGTAATGCTATTCGATTTCAGTACCCAAAAATGGTCGGAGTGGCTCACCGAACCGGCGGGCGCCGTTAGCTACCCCGCATGGTCGGCCGACAGCCGATTTTTGTACTTCGACGATTTGGTCACGGATGAAGAATCCATCCGGCGGGTGAGGCTTGGCAGCCACCAGACCGAGCGAGTTTTCAGGCTTGAAGGCATCGAAAGATATCCTGGTCCCTTTGGCCTGTGGAGCAGCCGCATGGCCGATGGCTCATATATGTTTGTGCGCGACCGCAGTACGCAAGAGGTATATCAATTGAATGTTGCGTTGCCCTGAGGGCGAAATAGTTTTCCATGGCAAAAATACCAAACCAAACCGCGTCACCCGGATACTGGTGCAGGAAAACTCTTATCTGGGGCTCACTGGCTCTCTTGGCACTTGGGCTGGCTCACCGGGCAACGGCTGAAGTGAACGACGAGGTAGTTTCTGACCGCAAGGTTGTCACGCGTGTGGAACCCGAATACCCGGAAACTTTAAAGCGGCTGTATGTTGGCGGCGTAGTCCGCGTTGCAGCCGTAGTTACAGCACAGGGTAAAGTCGAGAGCGTACAACTACTCGGCGGCAATCCAATTTTAGGTCAGTCAGCAATGAAAGCAGTGAAGCAATGGAAGTATTCTCCCGGAGCCGCCGGAGAAAAAATCGTTGTCCGCCTGGAATTTGACCCTCACCGCTAAAATGTGGCTCAGGCGCGACTTTGCTTACGATAATCCTCCACTACATTGATCCGTAAAAAACTAAGCCAGCAAACACGCAACATGTTCAAGGACGTACGACGGTGTCTCCTCCGGATCAGTAATTGTCGGTTCCACTCATCCCAAAGAAAAGACGAGACAATACGCGAAATGGAAAGCTTCGATTGCTCGATTCATGGCACAACGGTTGCGAAGCTCGGAGAGAAGGAACGGCTTCTACGCGCTCATTAATCTAAACAAACTCCGCAAGCCCGGAGAGTGAAATCGCCGGACTGAAATTACTTGAACTTTATAAATCGATAACGCATGCAGCTGCTCACTCTCGTTGCGGACGGGGCAGCTTTCTTTTACGCTGGGTTCGTACGCGAGACTTTCTCGACGTAGCAATCGAAAAGCTGTACAGAGCTGCGGTTAGCGAACAGGCCTTACCCGAAATGAGCCATTCCACCAATGACATAATATGCGATACCGTACATATGTGGACTCCCCCATAACCAAGAAATCGCTGCTCGACGAACTGACCCTTTTATCTAACCTGCAGAACGACGCACTACAGAACGCTGCTTACATAAACATGGACGCGGCCACAACTGCGCAATACGATATTCGCGCCCTGCGAATCGCGGAAATCATCAAGCTTCTTCGCTAGATTCATCTCACCTGTGGATATAACGCTGGCCTTCCCTCAGAAAGCGGGATGTATGTCGGACGATAAAACTAGTCGCGGTCAGCCTGATCGAAGTCGCGCAATGTGAATGAACCCTACGAACTTGCTTATTGCGCACAACGTTAGTAAGAAACTAAAGAAAGCATCGCTGTGCCTAGATTGAATGGGCGATAGATGCCGTCAGGCGCTTCGGAGGGTAGCTTCGGCCTCGATCCAGTCCTCTACCGCGTGGCCGTCTTCGCGGCCGCGCTGTTCATACAGGCGATAGGCGAGTTGCCGGATTTGCTCTTCGTCAACTGAGCCAACCTTGGCCTCAGCGGAGGTTGCCTGATCTTTGCCGGGCATGATCTCCTCATAAGCGGACTGCGCCGGCTTCTTTGCGCCGGCCGAGATCGCGGGGACTGCCTGCGGCCTCTCGTCAACGTTCTCGAGCTGCGGCGGCGTCCCTGCGCTTTTCGAATTCATGACAGAGGAACTCATAATTCTCCTTGAGGGCTACGGCCCGGCGCACAGTATCCTCCCGACCGGGCGCGCGATTCTATACCGTCTTCCCTGTAGGTCATTGTACGAAGCTTCGCTAATAGGTTGGCCGGTCGCGCACTCGTCGGTGTGCGTTGTGAGTGAAATCGCCTGTTAACAACAGTTCCGGTTTGCCCGTCCTCAACAGGGATTCCATGAGTCTCCGGTAAAGTGGCTGTGGCGCATCTCTTTAGACGAGTATAAAACCAACCTTAAGATACGGCTTCGAACTGCCTTATTCCGCTGGCCTCCCAATTGCATCTCATTAGGGGATAGATTTCAGGATCAGGAGCATTCGATGCTAGGAAGTCATTGTCAAGAGACATCCAGTTTCGGCCGAAAATGCGGACACCTGATTCGTCGTGTTGCACCGACCAACGGATGCAGTTCGGTTTTTCTAGGTGCGATTTTGCTGGGTCTAGCAGCTCAAGCGCAAGGGACTGCCGTCTGGCGCGATCCATCCACTCACAACGTGCAGTTCGTAACCGTTGAAGATGGCGTCCGGCTGGAAGTGCTCGATTGGGGTGGACAGGGTCGTCCTGTTGTACTTCTCGCGGGTCTTGGGTTCACAGCGCATGTATTCGATGGGTTTGCGGAGAAGCTTGCGGAGTCATCCCACGTGTACGGAATTACGCGGCGAGGTTATGGCGCTTCCAGTCGGCCAGCATCCGGTTACACGGAAGAGCGATTGGCAGAAGATGACCTTCGCGTTTTCGATGCACTGAAACTAACCGCGCCGGTTGTAATCGGCCACTCGATTGCGGGAGATGAACTATCACAGTTGGGCATTCATCATCACGAAAGGATTGGAGGGCTCGTATATCTCGACGCCCTGAATGACGGCAGCGATGACTGGACCGAACTCGATAGACTGTCGGCGAAATTGCCGGAAGCGATGAAAAAACCGCCGCCGACCTCTCCTTCCGATTTGAAATCTTTTCCGGTCTACCGTGATTGGCGCATGCGTACTGAGGGCATCGCTTATCCGGAGGCCGAATTGCGCAACGATTTTGCGGAAAATCCAGATGGGAGTGTCGGCAGCCGGATGACCCCTGGGTTCGTTCCTCAAGCGATCATGTCGGGCAACTACAAGCACGATTATTCGCAGATTCGTGTTCCTGTGCTTGCATTTGTTGCATATCCACCGCTTCCACAAGACAAGATACGACGAAATGACATTACCGATCCCGCGGAGCGGACCATCATTGAAGCGGTTTTTGGCGTCAACGTAAGTCTGATCAAGAATCGGATCAAGCGAATCAATAGCGCGGCTGGAGGCGCGCGTGTCGTCGAATTGTGGGATGCAAATCACTTCGTTTTCCTCTCGAACGAGTCAGACGTATTACGGGAGATTCGCATTTTTCTAGCAAGCTTGCATTAAAGTTTAGTGCGTTGAGTCAACCACCGTCTGGTAAACGTGTTTTCGGACGCCTCAGTCGAGGAAATAACTCGCGGATTTTCGGCTACGGGAACTGGGGGATGGCGTGTAGTTGACGTTAAATCGCCATTACACTCATCCACGAGTCGTGAGTGATAACGCCTGTTAACGATAGTTGACAGTTCGACCGGGGGGGCGAACTCCGAGAATTCTTACTGCCTCTCATTGAGTTGCCGCTGTGCGTCGCAAGATGAAATGATCATTACATGACGATTGTTGCGCGTGTTGCTCAACTCATTAACATCGCGTCTTTGCGGGAGTCCTACCGCGAGGAGATGAAGTGCCAGATCATTCATGATTCGATCCATATACGATCCGGCTGGACTCAGGAGTACGCCCTGGAACTGGACGGCACCACGGTGGGGTATGGATCGGTAGCAATAGCCGGGCCTTGGCGTGAAAGCCACGCTCTGTATGAGTTCTACGTGCAACCTGCGCATCGAATGCGCACATTCGACCTGTTCGCGAGCTTGTTGACTGTCTGTGGCGCAGGGATTGTCGAAACACAGACCAACGACCGGATGCTCAGCACGATGCTTCATTCGTTCACGACAAACGTGCGGGCCGAAAGTGTTTTGTTTCAGGATGATTTCGAGACCCCATTGGCCCCAAAGGGCGCACAATTTCGGGCAGCCCGACCGGAAGACGCCGAAACACTACGGCAACACGACCTAGATCCCGAAGCAGGCTGGATCGTGAGCCTTGATGGTGAGGTTGCAGGTGCAGGCGGAGTGCTTTATCACTACAACCGACCCTATGGTGACATCTATATGAAGATCGCTGAATCTTTCCGTCGCAAAGGGCTGGGAGCGTATCTGGTTCAGGAATTGAAGGCGGTGTGTCGAGCTCAAGATAGCGTGCCTGCTGCCCGGTGCAATGTGGCGAATCTAGCGAGCCGAAAGACGTTGCAAAGGGCCGGATTCGTGCCATGCGGAAACATCATCGCGGGTGACCTGCCGAGGTAACACTGCAGTCAATTGGCGTAACATCGCCATTTCACCCATTGGTATCGCGACGCGTGCTAACGCCTGTTCGCGTCGGTCCCGATCCCTTTCCTTGCTGTCCTTGCCCAAAAGCGGATCCTCGGTTCTCGCCACAACTCATTGAGAGTACATGCTTGAGAAATCGGACTTAATGCTGCCCATAAACAGGTGTTTTTTGAGTGTGAAAATGTGTACCTACCGTGGTAAGCGGGGTATTCAGTCCACACCTGGCGCAAAACCATTCTTCCAAATCAGGGTTCCATCGAACATCGCTATGTATCACCAGCGAATGTTAGCTGGCCGGCTACAAGCTAGAAATGGCAAAAAAGTGATACAGGAAAACCCGGAGCCGCGTAACCACCATCCCCGCCCGATTCTCTTTATAGATTTTTTCGCCGCGTAGATAGGAACGCAACCACCCCGAGACTCGATTTTCTATGGCCTAAAGACGATGCTTTGCATAGTCTACCCTGGCGCTAGGTGCAACTCTCCATTTGACTCTGTCCTCTAATCTGCGTTTTCCCCGCGCGGAGGCCTAGTTATGAGACTGCAAGGGCTCTTCTTTCTGCTAATCATCTGTTTTGCGACTGTACTACTGACCGCACAAGATACGGCAAGGCAGCCGCGTGTCGATTTTGCTACTTACCTGAGTGGAAGCGACAATACGGACATCAACGCCGTCGCGACCGATTCCAAAGGATACCTTTACGTGACCGGCCTCACATGGGCAAATGACTTCCCGACAACCGCGGGAGCGTTTAGCCGCACCCCGCAGCAAATATGTGACCAAAACGGCTGTAGGACCTACGCTAGCTTCGTAGCGAAGTTCAGCCGGAACGGCAATTTGATTTATTCAACATTTATCAACGAATCTGTGCCACAAGCGATTGCATTAGACGAAGCAGGCAACGCGTATCTCGCAGGAGAACGGGTTGCAGACGACTATGTCGGAACCGCCGGCACTTTGCACACCAAATGTAACAATCCTTACAACCAATCGTGTAATTGGATCGCCAAACTGAACGCGAACGGCTCGGCGATGATATTCACCACCCTGGTACACGATGTTATCCACTGCATGAACAACGAAAAGCTGGCGGTGAACGAAAAAGGTGAAATCTATATTGCTGCGGCGGTCTGGGGGCACTTGCCGTGCCCAACCACCGCGAATGCGTTCCGTAAGAGCATCGTCGATGACGGAAGTTCGGTGGGGACAATGGTGATGAAATTTTCCGCTGACGCGAAGTCGCTGTTGTACTCCACGTTCGTCAGTAGCGACAGACCACGAGATACCTTCGGGGGACTGGTGGTAGCCAGAAACGACCGAGCGATCGTCACCGGGAAAACGCAAGGTGCGGTCTTTCCAACTTCCAGCAATGCATTTCAGCGCGTTGCCAAAAACGGTGCACCAACATCATTTGTTGCCAAGCTCAGTCCTGATGGCAGCACGCTGCTTGCTTCCACGCTCCTGGGCGGCTCCGACGGGTCGGAGGCAAGTGGGATTGCCGTGGACAGCGACTTGAACGTCTATATTACGGGCGTCACCTTATCGTACGACTTCCCGACAACGCCCGGCGCATATCAGCGACAACACGAGACAGGTTTGTGCTTCTTCAACACGACTTGCAACGATATTTTCCTGGCTAAACTCCCTCCAGACTTCAGTAAGTTGCTGTATTCCACATATTTCAGATTGCCAGGCGACGATACGCCGCCACACCTCGCGATCGATCCCGTTGGGCACGCTTATATTGCTGGAGTCCCTCCCGCTGATTTCCCTTTGGTGCAACCGGTTCAAACCGAGACCGGAAATATGTTTCTGGCAAAGTTCAACACGGCAGGGAACCGACTACTGTTTGCCAGCCCACTTGGCGGCCCTTATCAATTTTCTCCGTATACATTCAATCTTGCGGTTGACGTGGCGGGCAATGCTTATCTTGGAGGATTCACGCTGAGTCACGGATTCGCCACCTCACCCGGAGCGTATCAAACGGTGACTTTAAGCGAAGCTGACAGCGGAATTGCGATGAAGGCTGATATTCCGCCATGCCTCCTCAGCAGCGCTATCGACTCTGTAACCATCTGTTCCCCTGCTGCCAGCGCGACCGTCAAATCACCTTTACTCATCGCTGCTGGTGTTACGAGCGATCACTCCGTTTCGGCTGTGGCCATCTATGTGGATGGCACGAAGAGGTTCACTATTTTTAACAACAGCCACTTTGATACGAAGCTAGAAATGGCTGCGGGATCGCACAAATTGACAGTGAAAGCATGGGATCAAGCAGGACACATCACCAGCAAATCGCAAAGTGTCACTGTGCAGTGATGAGAACCCAGAAGGGCTGTTGACGGGTCACTACCCGCGATTCTCCCTGTGATCATCCATTACTGCGTTTCTTATTAGTCATAGGCAGACGAACCAAAATCGCGAACGCCGCCGTTCGCAATTGTCGTTAACAGGAATTAGCACTGCGTAGCCCATGGTGAGTGATAGGGCGATTTATCACGAGTGGGTCCATCCGGCGTTTTTGCGCTTTGGTCGCTCACGCAAGTGCGAATTAAAGCATCGAAGATGAATGACAAAGTGCCCTGAATACATTCGTCTTCGCAGCGAAGTCGAGAACGTCCTCGGCAACCTCGCGCAGGTGACCACGCTTCTCCTAGATCTCTTCCGCAAAGATGAGTCTGAACAGTACAAGCATCTCGACAAAGAACTAGAACTCACCGTTGGTGAGAAGGAACGTGCGGTGGGCGCTCTGCGCCAGCACATTAAGGAGCACAAATGCCTACCGGAAGGGCTTCCATAGGAGCGTTGCTCTCAAAATCATCACTCACGCGCAGAACTACTCAGTTTTGCGTTGTGATGCGACGTTAAGCCGCAGGCGTTTCACTTCTGGGAATTTGCCGAAGGAACTCTGTTACTCGATTCTGCGTTTGTAAGGTGGCTTGGGACAATTGGAATTCCAGCAGTTTTACCAACATTAGCTGGCGCTCCTTATCGCCAATCATTGCCGCTCCGTAGCATTTTGAGCTGATAAACCGACAAAAGGGTTCTCCTTGGCTGGAAGTGCTAGTGCGTAACTGAAGCTTCTTTTGGCGTCGGGATTGTCATTTTTACGGTAGTGCCCATTCCACTGGACTCTACGAGCAATTCTCCCTGAAATTGACGCAACCGCTCTCGCATGCCTCGCACGCCTACCCCGCCACCACCACTTTGTATCTGCGATAAACGCTCGGGAGAAATTCCTTTGCCTTGATCTTCGACTTGAACTATCACGTTTTCAGCATCACGTTCAATCTGAATGTTAGCGGTCTTGCTACCGGAGTGCCGATGCACGTTGGTGAGACATTCCTGAATCAGCCGGAAGATCAATAGCTCGACATCTTTTGAGAGTCTGCCCAGCTCTTCCGAAATATTGAGCAGCACGTCAAGTCCGCCGCGTTCACTCAGGCCACGTACGTACCAGGAAAGAGCGGCAGGCAAACCGCTTTCATCCAAAAGTGGAGGATGGAGAAGGTATGACGTTGTCCGGATTTCTTTGGTGAGCTCTTGGAGCATTTCCTCTGCTTGCTTGACTGATTGGGCGAGCTCCGGGGCCATAGTTCCAATCTTCTCGGCGATTGAGGCTATATTCATGTTTAGGATGACGAGTCTCTGTCCTGCGCTATCGTGGAGCTCCCTGGCAAGATGCCGTCGTTCTTCGTCCTGCGCTCTCAAGAGTTGCCAGGAAAGCTGGCGGACTTGCTCGGCTTGTGCGAGTGCCTGCCGGTTACCCTTTTCAAGATCTTTAGTACGCTCGCGAACCTGGGAGTCGAGATTTTCTGACAATTTGCGAAACCGATTTTCACTATGGCGTAATGCAACATCGGTCTGTTTGCGTTGTCGAATATCGCGGGCCACCTTGGAAGCACCGACAATTCGTCCGGATGAGTCTCTCACTGGCGAGATGGTCACCGAGACATCAATTAATGTTCCATCTTTCTTTTGTCGAACAGTTTCGAAATGATCGATCCTCTCTCCATTTCTGATTCGACGAAGGATGCTGTTTTCTTCGTGCTGGCGGTCTGCAGGAATGATCAGCAAGATGTTCTTTCCCACGGCTTCTTCCGCTTTGTAGCCGAAGATATTTTGCGCTCCGCGATTCCAACTGGTGATCACTCCGTTTAAATCTTTACTGACGATGGCATCGTCGGATGTCTCCACGATGGCTGCTAAAAGACTGTTGGTTTTATCCGCCTGCTTTCTATCGGTAACGTCGATATTGACACCCAACAAGCGTTCCGGTTCACCCGCCTGATCTTTAAAAACCAAAGCCCTGCCGAAAATCCAGCGTATTGATCCATCTGGCCATATAACTCGCCACTCGTACTCGAACTGCCCATTTTGGAATGCCTCACGCACACGACGTTTTGCTTCCTCACGATCATCAGGGTGGACGAGTTCTTCCCATGCCGACTGCGTTCCGGCGAATGTCCCATCCTTCAACCCGTACATAGATTCGAGCTCAGGAGTCCAGCTGTTTTGGCCCGTTTTAATGTTCCATTCGAACGATCCGATTCGAGCGGCTTGCTGAGCGAGGCGAAAACGCTCCGCCGTGCTTTGCGCCTCGGCACGGGCGCGCTTCGCTTCCTCATACAAACGCGCATTATCAATGGCGATTGCTGCATGGCGCGCAATTCCTTCTACCAGGCGTTCCGATCTTTCGGAGAAGACGCCTGTTTGCGGATGGCCATAAAACAGACCACCTAAAACTTCTCCCGATCGGGAAACAACTGGCACCGCGAGATAACTCCTCACAGGTAAATGCCCCGCAGGCATTCCATAGTAAGGAGCATTCTTTCCGTAACGATGATCCTTGGTTACGTCTTCCAAGCGCAAGGTACACTCGCCGTTAAAGGTTGGTGCGAACACGCAAGTATTACGCGGCATGGGAAAGCCTGAGAACTTCTCTGGCGGTGCGCCAGAGAGGGTGTAGAGCATGTAGCTTTCACCCTTGTCATTCAAAACATTGTAGAAAAACGCGCCAAATCCGGCCCCGCTAAGTTGAAGACCCGCATCAGTTGTCGCCTGGACCACGCTTTTAAGATCCAAATCCGACGCAAGGGCTGCCCCCACTTCCTCAAGTATCCGTAATTCGTGTTCGAGGACAGAAGCCGATGAATCTTGCCTGGGAATTTCTTTGCCATTGCGTCCCGAAACCACTCTTTCAACTGTGGGAAGCAAGGCGTGAGTCAGGTCTGACTTGGCGACAAATCCGTGCGCACCCACTTCTTTAGCTTGCTGGGCAACGATCAGTGGATCATTTTGGCTAACAAGAACAACCCTGCAATTAGGCAGATCATTGCGGATAATTTTGCTGGCCGCTATGCCATCCATTTGCGGCATTGACACATCCATCAAAACAATGTCAGGCTTTAGCTGCCTCGATTTTGCAATGGCTTCTTCGCCGTTTTCAGCCTCTCCGCATATGTTCCAATCTCCACGGTTCTGTAAAAGTGAACGCACACCTTTTCGAACGAATTCATGATCATCGACAATGAGGATGCGCAAGGGTTGCAAGGTTGGTTGATCCATAAACTGTTCTGTATGGGTATTTTTTAATCAGTTTCGCATTACGGACATACCAACGTTACAATGGATCAGGCCTTTCCTCACTACAGCGAAACACTTACTTGCTCTTCGCTGACTTCGGCTTGGAGGCGGATATATTCAGGGCAAGTCTGCATATCTTTATAGTATCTTCGTTAGTCAACAGACCGCTATCCTTGTTTCTTAAGAGGCAATTCGACATAGCAATCCTGATGCATAGGCTTACCATTTGTCGGCTACAGTGTTCTGGGCTAGGTTTATCGGGCGACTACAAAGGGGGCAGGTTAAAGTCTGTTATTTATCTGGGCCTGATGTCATAGGCACCCCTGGAGTATTATTAGGAGCACGGATAACGGTGATATTTTGCCAAAACTACTGGGAAATTTGCAACAGATTTTGGCGCCGGTGTCGGGAAGGGTGTCCGCAGAAATGGTACTGCTCAAAGTCGATTTATGTAATCAGGCGTTTACACCAACTACCAAGCTGATGATCTAGGCCGACGTCAAGACTTGTTTCACCATATTGACAAGCGGCGTGGAAGATGAATCCAAGTCTAGCTTGGATTTCTCGAAGTACGCCGTCGCTCCGTCGTGCTTCAGTTTTGATTCGTTCTTCTCGGAGAGACCGCTCAGAACCACGACTGGAATTTTCGCGGTGACCGGATCAACCTTCAACGCTCGTAGAACTTCCGGCCCACCCATTCGCGGTAGCATCATGTCCAGAAGAATCAAATCAGGACGGTGTTCCTGGGCCAGACGTAAGACTTGTTCGCCATTGTCCGTACTCAGGACACGGTAACCCGCCTTCGCCAACGCCCTCTCGCTTGTCAGACGGAGAAACTTACTGTCCTCTACTAACAGAATAGATTCCATGTGACGTTACTCCCTCGTAACCATTCCTCATGCAATCCGTCGTCCGTTTGGATTTTCCAACGTTTGCTATGAGATATCACATACGGCGAATAATTAGTCTGTTCAAAAAACGAACATCGGGTTGGATTTCGAACACTTCCATCGACGGTGGGCTGAGTACCGAACCAATTGCTGGCGACTCGTGGCGGTGGAAAACAGTCCTATGCCTTTGATGAAAGCGCATCCTCATTACGCTGGACATTGACTGCCGAAATCAGGCGATTTCACCACCTATGGGTCGGGTGTGTGTAATGGCGATTTTTCCATGGTTGATCTTTTGTTTAAGGCAACTATAGAGTCATCGTGAGGTTCCACACATGACAGGGACACAAGTTCTGCTGCTGGGTACATCGCTGGTAGCGTCAATATTGCTTTGCGCGATACGGTCTGGCGATGGCGAATCGGTCGCGAGCCCGATTGTGCGAATCGCAGAATTGGAGATTGACGCCGCGCAGCTGGACGCGTACAAACTCGCTCTCAAAGACGAAATCGAGACTTCGATTCGGGTTGAGCCGGGAGTCTTGACGCTCTATGCGGTTTCGCTCAAAGAGCACCCTGAGCAGATCAGACTGTTTGAAATGTATAAAGATGCAGCTTCGTACGAATCTCACCTGAAAAGTTCGCATTTCCAAGCATATAAAGTTCGTACGCAAACAATGGTGAAAGGCCTCAGGTTGATCGAAACCGAGCCCATTTTACTAGGATCGAAAGCGCGATGAAAGCCGAGGAGCCTTCTTTCCCGCGATTTCGACTCTTACTCTTTCGAGAATACTTCTTTGACAATTAGCATGGCGCTCATCGCATTCGGCCAACCTGAATAGAACGCGAGATGCGTAATCACCTCGACCAATTCTTCTTTTTTGACTCCGTTCTGAACCGCAAAGCCTAGATGAAACCGCAACTGGTCTGGACGATTCAACGCCACAAGCGCAGCCACGGTCGCTAGACTCCGGTCGCGCTTTGAAAGTTCCGTTCGCTCCCACACATCTCCAAAAAGCACGCTGTCTGTAAGGTCTGCCAGCTTTGGAGCGATACTGCCGATCATCTTGTGGGCTGCGGATGCTTCTTTGCTCATGTCGATTAACTCCCGAAACTTAGTCTATCGGATGCTTGACGCTAACAGGCGTTATCACTCTTTGAACCAGATTGTGAGGGAATGGCCCGAGCGGACGGGGAAGTCGCTTTAATGCACCCGGGCAAAAGGTGAATCCAGAAGATGAATCCAAAGAATTTAAAAAATAGTGACTCGATTGGTCAGAAAAATCGCCCTGAAATATGCACGTATTAGGAAGACGCTACATCTTAAACCATGCCACTTCTCCGGGGAGCGCCGATGCCCACGTACGCGGAGCGGTGTCGAATTCTGTGCGAACTAATCGCGAAGAACAATAATCCGGACCGAGTAGAAGTTTTGGTCAGGATGCTTCAGCGACTTCTCGATAAGCAAAACTTTGCATTGCCTAGCACTTTAAAGTGGCGGGGTATCAACTGAGACTTGTTTGTTGGGTTTCTCGCAGAGTGAATTAAGATACTGAGCCAGGTAAGGCAAAACGGGGAACGCCGGCGTGACTTATGTGCCAAGATTGCCGCTGAGCAAGACCTCGTGAAGTTCTAGGAGATGGTGAACGAACTCAGCAAGCGTCTTGATAAAAGGACAAAGATTAGAGAGCAAGCACAACCTTCCCCTACACCTGGCCGCAGTTAAGCGGCGTCTTTGTCCTTCTTCTTTTTTGCATCCTCGCCTTCGGGCGTATCAAATATCGGCCCTCCTGTTTCAATCAATTCCTTGCCAGCATCCTGATTGTCGGGAGACTTTTCGTGTTCGCGATCAACTCTTTCTTGCTTGCGCTCTTCAGCCATACATTCTCCTTGTTTGATTTGGAGAGGAAGTTTTGATGAACAAGATGTGAAGGAGTTGTATAACGCACGGGGAACGGAAAATGTCGGCGACTGGCGAATCCCCTGATTCACCAGTAATGTCGTACTACCGAAAAAGCTTCTTTACCTCGGTGATCTTTCGCATTGGGTCCCTCCCCCGAGTAACCCCGCCGACGAATGTCTAAGAGTAAGACGCAGTCCAAATTTTGGATATGGCACAGAGGAGGTAAGTGAGTGGCCCACAGGAGGTCGGGGACCCCAATTACCAAGCTGGTTCTTGGGAGTGTGAACCCAGCCATTGCAGCTTTGTGACGCCATAAATGATAGTGGCCGGATTTCGTCGGCACGAGGCGCCTCCTTTTCTCTTCAAGAAACGTTGTGCTCAGTGAATCCATCCCGCCGCAGCCTGAGAGAAAAGCTTCGTCATCTTCCCATGATCATCGACGCGGTAAACAATCTCCGTGCTACAGCGACAGCACTGTGCCAGCATGAACTTCTTCCCCGAAATGTCGGTGACCTGTTCCATTTTTTGGACAACGTGCTTGCAGTCGAACAGGTCAACATTCGGATGAGGGGGAGGGGGAAGCACAAAGAAATGTTACTCCGATTTTTGCGGAGATCAACTGCTTTATTGCCACTAGCCTTGACAAGATTTTTTGCATGCAACTGCCGCCAGGAAAGGTATCGTCAATTGGGATCGTCAGATGCGGTATTTGTCGGCGACCAATTAATCTGTACAGCGAGAAGATCGGAGCAGACCGTGCACTCGGAATGCTATGTAGAGCGTTTGTCGCTGATCGTAAAGTCAGCGTAATCCAAGGGCCTCAATGCCCGTGCTATATTGCTGACCATGTTCGATACCTCTGGCCGAGTGCAAGTGTTGTGAAAGAGGTTGGTGAATTGAAGCTGGCAAATCAACTCAGCCAACACAATAACCGTCCCTCTTCGATTGCAGAATGGCGACGGAGAGAAGTTAGGTTGCGCGATATCCAATCGGAGCTTATGAGTTTGCTAGACGATCAAAAGATAAACAAAACTAGCCACAACAGAAACCAGCTTATTCTGAAGCATCTGCTTTCCGACTCCTTTGTTGCTGGCATATAGCGGCATAGCGCTTCTCCAGTTCGTCCAGTTCGGCATCCGACAAATTCTCTATGTCAATCATCTCGTTGTGTGCAGGGGTATGTGAGCGGATCAGTTCATCCAGTTTAAGGTGCAGAGCCTTGGCGTCACGGTTCTGAGTGTTCTGGATCAAGAAAACTACCAGGAAAGTGATAACCGTTGTCCCCGTGTTGATGACAAGCTGCCATGTATCCGAATAGCGAAAAATAGGGCCACAAGCCGCCCACACAATCACGATGACCATGGCGCATAGAAAAATGATCGGATTGCCAATGACTCTCGCGGTCTTGTTGGCAAAACGGCTGAACATCAAATCAAGCGAGTGAGTTTGCCTAATTTCCTCACGAGCCATCAAGAAAGGGGATGCATTTTCTTGAGAGGTAGATTTGTTTGGTGTTTTTTTCGAGTGCGCCATGATGATTAGAGATGCCACTTGGTACTAATGAATCCTGTACGAAATGACGAAGTCGCTCACACGCGCCTATTAATCCTGGCCTCCAATGGATTGTCCGCTCACTACAAGTTCAACCCGCCGATTTTGCTGGCGTCCCGCCGCATTGTCATTTGACGCGACCGGATTTTCCTGTCCGTAGCCGTGCGTGGAGACGGATGTGCTTGGAACTCCTGCACGGGTAATGTAATCACGTACGGCTGCTGCACGATCTTCGGATAGTTGCTGGTTCAAAGACGCTGTGCCAGTACTATCGGTGTAGCCATCGATTTCCACTTTGATATCCGGGTACGCAATCAAGATCCCGGACACTTTGGCCAATCTTTCCCGGGCGCTTGGTTTAAGGTCGGCTTTGCCCGTATCAAATAGAACGTCGGGCATACTCACGATCAGCCCGCGCGCGGTGTCGCGTGTTTCGAGCACTTGATTCAACTGGCTGAGCAATTGCGCCCTGGTCTGAGCAACCTGTTGTTGCGCTTGCTGGGCCTGCGCCTGTGCTTGTTGTGCCTGGAGCTGGGCCTGCTGCGCCTGGGCTTGGGCTTGTTGACTCTGCTGCTCGGCGGCCGCTCGCTGTTGTGCCTCGAGTTGTGCCTGCTGTTTGGCGCGGTCCGCGTCGGCCTGTGCCTGCGCCGCTTGTTGTGCTGCCAATTGTTGTTGCGCTTCGACGTTTCGCCGTTGCTGTGCTTCTAGCTCCGCTTGTTGCTGTGCCTGCTGGGTCTGAGCTTGCGCTTTTGCCGCATCCGCTTTGGCCTGCTCGGACTGGGCCCGCGCTTCTTCCACGCGTCGGGCTTGCTCGGCCCGTTCACTTTCGCGACGTGCCTGTTGCTCCGCTCTTAATGCTTGTATGCGCGCAGTTTCCGCGCTTTGAACAGCGGCTCGCGCCACCGTGTCGATTGATTTCGTGGATTGTTTGCGCTGGTAATAGTCCTCGGCCTGATTGAGCGACTGTTGAGCATTTTGGAAGGCAGACGATGCATACTCATCCGCGCCTGCACTCTTCGCAATTCGTACTGCATTGCGCGCTTCAATCAAGCTTAGAGGAGTTTTTTCATCGATTCCATAGACGGGCTTTTCCAGTGGCTGCGCCTGTTGTGCATACGCGACCCGGGGAATAAGTTCAAAATTTACGTCCATGCTGCTGGTCGGCCCTTTGGTCTCTTTGGTGACGATATTTTCCGCGACCACCTGATCGCTTGGCTGGCTTACGGCATAGTAAGGTTCGGCTGTAACGATAAGCGCGAAAGCCTGCATGGGAGTAGCGGTACGGATTTCCGCTTTCCCATCCTTCACTATCAGTTCACCGATATTGGACGGGTGGCCGTCCGGGCTGATTGCCCAAAGCACATAAGTGACATAGCTCAAATCTATGCTGTTTGCCGGCCGCAAATGATCGATTTTGGCCTCGATTTCCAAACGCCCAGTCTTGGCCTTGATCTCTGCCTCGCCATTCGCCTCGGGCATTAGGGAAGTGCCGCGCAGGTCTACTTTGCTGGTGCTGCCTTGTTTATAGTCCACGGCTTTAGTGGTGTGTGCCACCATTTGGTAGTCGTGCCAGCGCGATTCTTTTATGGTACTGTTCTGACCGAATAACAAAAGCGGGAGCGCCAGTAGCCAAAGAACGGACAGAGAGTGTTCCAGCTTCCTCGAAGATTTCATACGCTACCTCGCATCGCACGATCCGCCGGCCCGTATGCGTCCTAAAAGCAGAACAGGTCGAGAGAGATCGGAATTTTCGCTTACTTACCTTTTCAAGCCTAAGGCAAAGCGGTTAGGCCGTTGGATCAGGATTTTCGCGTAAATTGGCAAAAGAAATGACCGAAGAGGAAAGTTTCGAAACCGTTCCTCTTTCTCGAAGTGCTCAGGTTTCAGACGACACACGAATTAGGCAGACGGATGCCACAAGCAGAACCGTACTCCAGCGCCGATCCAGAATGTGGAAAACTAATCAGAGTCCAACGCCCAGGCGTACTTCTTGCCTGCCAGGGAAAACCGATTCCAGTAGCACATCATCTATCAGGCAAAGTTTTCGCTGGGAGCGGGGGATGGCTGAATCAAGAATTGAGACGTCTGAGCAAATCGAGTCAATATGGCGGTTGGGTGGATTGACCCGGCGCGAACTGGGACGGCGCGTTTGGAATGTGATGTTCGACGGCAACCTGACGGGAAACGCCTCTGAGTTGGCTTACAACTTCATCTTTTCTATCTTTCCTCTTCTGCTGTTCTTACTGTCATTGTTTGGATTGTTCGCCAGCCGCGGCACGCAGTTGCAAAACCATCTCATGTTCTATTTGGGGGCGGTACTGCCGCCGGACGCTTTCCATCTGCTGCAACAGACAATCGCCGAAGTCACGAAAAATAGTAGCGGAGGAAAACTCACGTTCGGCATTCTCCTCACCCTGTGGGCCGCATCTGGTGGTATGACATCGATGATTTCCAGTCTGAACGCGGTTTATCAGGTGAGAGAGGGCCGGCCGTGGTGGAAGGTACGTTTGTTGTCCGTCGCTTTGACGGTCTGTATTTCCACTCTCGTCTTCTCGGCGCTGGCATTAGTGCTCGTGGGTGATTTTGCAGCGGCCTGGGCGGGAGTGTCGCTGCATTTGGGTAGCGTCGCAATCATCGGCGGAAAGGTTTTAGTGTGGCTCGTGGCTTTGGCCCTGGTGGTTGGTTCGTTTTCCCTGGTCTATTACTTTGCTCCGGATTTGAAGGAGCAACACTGGTATTGGATTACTCCGGGTTCCATCGTCGGTGTTGTGCTGTGGTTACTGGCTTCCTTCGGCTTTCGTGCCTACCTTCATTTTTTCAACTCCTACAGCAAGACTTATGGGTCACTGGGCGCGGTGATCATCCTCCTTCTTTGGTTTTATGTGGCCGGATTGACGTTTCTCCTTGGCGGCGAGATCAACGCCGAAATTGAACATGCAGCTGCAGATCGCGGGCATCCCGAAGCCAAAGCTGAGGGAGAAAAGAAAGCTGCCTGACAAGCTCTGCCGGCAATAAGGAGAAGCCAGCTGACCTGCCTCAAATTCACCTGCGGCTGGCAGTGCGCCATTGAAAATTCGACCCCGCGCGGGGTCGTCCGGCGAAGTCAGAAATAGAGTCGTTGTAGAGTATGGGTCTTAGTTTTTTACGGCCAATTGAGTATTGTGACCAGACCGCCAAACCGTTTTACTTATAACAAGCAGGCGACCATGGCGCAACCAGTCGAAGCATGGCAAACTCTCGAAGATACTGATCCTGCGGTTCCATCCCGCAGTGCCAAATCATTTACCCAAATAGACAAGGCTTTGCGATCATCATCAAGCCCTGCCGCAAAAACTCGCCGATTCTTTGACAGCGCTGGAAACCAAGCCTATGACTGGGTGGTGTCCGCGAACGCAGCGGTACATTCCGCGAAAAGAAATCATCCCCTCGTCCTTCTAGGTTTGATTGGATCCGCTGCAATCATCATAGGCGCGACCCTGCGGATACGGAGCGGGAGCCATCATGACTGAAAATCCTATGCAAGAGCGCACCTTCGGAGCTCTGGTAAGTGAATTGGCAAAAGAAGCCCGAGCCTTCATCAACTTAAGGATGCAGATCCTACGCGAAGAACTCGCAAGCAAAGTTGGCCAGTTGGGAAGAGTCACGGCGATGATTGTCCTGGCCGTCACGCTGCTCGTAGGCAGTTGTTTTTTGTTTATTGCGAGTCTGGTGGTACTTCTCGCTACAACTGTTTTCAGCGGTTCTCACCAGTGGTTACTAAGTACATTCACGGCGGCAATGGTCTGCGTCGCCTTGGGCGCGGCGGCTGCGTACCTTGCGCGCAAGACAATCCTTAAGGCGAACCTGGTTCCAAACCGCACGCTGTCAGTCCTGCGAGACGACAAACAATGGGTGAATGGCGAGTTGCAGAAGGCTTTATGAGCGAAGAACATGTGCGACGTTTGGAAGAGCAGGCCAGGCAGCAAAGAAGCGCTTTGCACGACACCGCATCGCAAATTCATAGAAAGATCGGCGCGCTGCGTGAGCAGATTAGTCCGGAGGAAAACATAAAGCGTCGTTTTGGATTTGCGGCAGCGTTGGTTGCTCTTTTGGGTCTAGCTGCGGGGTATGGAATTGCGGGAGTTTTCACCGGCGACTGAAGTTAGACCACGTCACGCATCGACTTTGAACAAAATGCAAGAACCGACTTTCCCATGCCAGCCGACGATGAGTGCATATTCAATCTTGAACAACAAGAAGGCAAAAAAGCTTTCCGCGCTTGCGACGATCTCGAAAAACGCAGGCTAAATTGCTCGATGAAAGTTCTGAGTTAGCTGACGCTGTGTTCAGCTGAAGCCGGTGCTACATAGGCGTTAGGCCGGATTACATGGAAAGCATCTGGTTTAAATCTGGCGTTGATTGCTCCATCGCCGGATTGGAAAGGTGTGAAGCGGGATCGATTTGCGACAGACTGGCACATTACACCTAGGCAGGTGATCCGAACCAGGTGGTCAGCGCGCCAGCAAGAGTTGCGTCGGTTGGATCTCCTACCCATGCGACATATCCGTCAGGCCGAATCAACATTGCGCCGGGAGCAGTGACCACCCCAATTCCAGGAAGCTGCCAGTCATCGTCGTATTTCGCGTCGACCAATTGAACGCGGTTTGCCCATCCAGTGATATCAAAGCCGTTGGGTTTTCCAAGGTTGAGAAGTACAGGCCGGGCGTTGTGCAGCAGGGTGAAAACATGCTGCGGGCCGTGCGAGGTTATTAGGTCGAGATCCGGCATGCGGCGTCCGAGCAGCGGATGACCCTTGCCGAAGTCATAGTGCACATCAAGTCCGGACATCTCTGCGGCCATTCTTTTGCGGACCTCGTCCTGCCTGAGGAACTCAGAAACGTACTCGCCTAAGGCCTTCGTGCGATCGTCTGGACGTCGAAGAGCGGTTTGGGCCATCGTGTTGCGCATGACGCGCGCCGCGACCGGGTGACGCTCGGTGTGATAGGTATCCAGCAGGATTTCTGGAGAAGTGCGCTTGACCACTTGGGCCAATTTCCAACCCAGATTCACCGCGTCCTGGACGCCGATGTTGAGGCCCTGGCCACCGATAGGGGGATGCACATGGGCGGCGTCTCCAGCGAGCAGGACCCGTCTGTCGCGGTATGCCGCTGCCTGTCGGGTCACATCGGTGAACCTGGAGATATAGGTAGGACTGTGGATTCCGTAGTCTGTCCCATAAGTGGCGATCAACGCTTCGCTGACATCGCGCAGGGTCGGTTCGCTTGCGGCCTCCACCCGCCGTTCGGTCAGCACCATCGCGGAGCGCTTGCCATCTTCGAGTTTGCGGATTGCGTGCGTACCGATGGCGTCACGGCGGAAACCCAGTGGCGGATCTTCGTTCGTCTCGACCTCCGCGATTAACCAACTTGTTGTCGGATCCCACCCGGGGAAATCGATGGCTGCCGTTTTGCGGATGAGGCTGCGTCCTCCGTCACACCCGACGAGGTACTCCGCCCGCAGCGAGCTCCCATCGGACAGGTTGACGTCCACGCCCGTGTCGTCCTGTGCGAAGCCGGTCACGTCACGTTGGCGATAGATCGGGACCGCCAGCTCTTCGACCCAGCCAGCCAAGATGGCCTCGATGTGCCTCTGCGACAGTGCGAGCAAATAGTTGCGTCGCGTGGGAAAGTCGCTGATGTCCAGACGAACGTGATTGAAGCCCACAAAGGAATATTTTTCGCCTTGCGCCACGAATCGATCGCCGATTCCACGCTGGTCCAGAACTTCGATGGTGCGCGCGTGCAAGCCGCCTGCGCGCGACCCAGCCAATTCCTGATTGGGTCGCCGCTCGACAATGGCGACGTTGATGCCCGCCAGCGCCAGTTCACCCGCCAACATCAAACCCGTGGGACCTCCTCCGACGATGACCACCGCATGCCGGCTCATCGCGAGCCTCCGACTATCCACGGCACATCGGCACTACACAGCACATACAGTCGTTGGAGTTCTCCGCGTCGGTCACATGTTGACAGCAAGCCAAGCATCTCGTTCCTCGACCATCCTTTGAAGTCTTGGTTCTGCTGCGCCGAGTTCTTGGCCTACGAAGATTTTGAAAACCGCAGGCCAAATCGTTCAACGAAAGTTTTGAGTTTGGCGGCGCCTTGTTCAGATGAAGCCAGGGCAACATAGCCGTCGGGCCGGACCAGATACAGTGCATTTCGTTTGAATCCGGCATTTTGTGAGCCCTCACTCCAAGGAAAAACGTGAAGCGGCAGGCTGATTTGAGAGCACAAATTTTCGACTCCGCTGTCTTTATCGCCATATATATGCGCTTGCCAATCGAGAGAACGAAGAGGCTCGAAGTTGTTCGGCGCGGAGTCTCCAGTCCAGGGAAGGCGGTCCCCGCCATGCACATCGCCTGCTTCGCCTTGACTCAAAGGACTGTCTGGGTAATGAATACGAGTCTGGGAAATCGTGCGGAATATCGCGTGTCGGCCCAGACTGAACCGTGTGGCCACGCTGAAAACGAGAGGCGTGAGAATTTTCCTTGTGAATTTCCCAATGACGCTGTCTCCAACCAAACTCGTAAAGGCGCGGTCCGTAGTGGACACCAGCGAGCGGGCAAAGCCGATGCGTTCCGGATTGTAGGAGTCGAGAAGTGATAAGTTGGCGCGGTTTTGAAGCACGTGCGCGATCTTCCAGCCAAGGTTCACGGCGTCACCAATTCCGGTATTCATTCCCTGACCGCCCGCCGGACTATGAATGTGGCCGGCATCCCCGGCGAGGAAGGCCCGGCCCACGCGAAATTTATCGGCCACGCGATGATGAACCCGATAGGTGGAGAACCAATTCAGTTGCCTCACTTTGATCTCGAGCAGTCCCTCAACCTCGGTGCGAATGTCTTCAAAGGAAATTTCCTGGCGGTAGGAAAGTTCAGGCGGTACCAAGCCGATCAAACGCTGCATTCCACTCGACCGTACGGGGAACATCAAGGTGAGGATATGTTCGCCGAGATCGATGTACAGGTCTTTGGAAAAGCCTTGTTCGATCTTTACGTCGGCAACGAAGAAGAGTTGTTCATATGTGCCGCCGGGGAATCCCAATTGCAAAGTTTCCCGCACACGACTACGGGCTCCGTCACAGCCACAGATATACGCGCTTTCCGCCTGTTCGACGCGACCGTTGCTGTGTTCCATCGTGGCCTTGACGCCATTTTCATTTTCTACAAAGTCTGCCAGCTTCGTGCCCCATTCCACCTCATGACCCAGATCTTTCAGTTTTTGAATCAAAAACCGCTCATGATCATCCTGCGGGTAAGCGAGTGCGAACGGATAGGGACTGAGGCCCGCTCCCATTTCTTTGAAACTGAAGGAAAGAACTTCGCGATTGCCGCCATCGGATTTACCTTCGCGCACATGGGCGGTTTCGGCGACCACACCTTGTTCGACCATTTCCGAGCCGAACCCGTATTGATCGTAGAATTCGAGAGTTCGCGCCTGGACCACCATGGCACGCGATTCCTTGCCCGGGCCATCGGCTTCAGAGATCAAGCGACAGCTAACATTTCGGCGGACGAGGGCCAATGCCAGATTGAGTCCAGTAGGGCCAGCGCCAACAATGAGAACGGGGACCGATGACATAGAGGGGACTCATTGTAGATGCCAAAATTGGGGTAAGAGTTCGCATGATGTCTCGGATGACATTGACCTGAGATACTGAGCAGGATTGCCGTGCGGAAAATTATCCATGTCGATATGGACGCCTTTTATGCCTCGGTAGAACAGCGGGACAACCCAGATCTACGCGGAAAGCCAGTTGTTGTGGCATGGAAAGGCAAGCGCTCGGTGGTGTGCGCGGCATCGTATGAAGCGAGAAAGTTCAAAGTGCGTTCGGCCATGCCAGCCGTGACTGCACAACGCCTGTGTCCGGAAGCAATCTTTGTGCCGCCGGATTTCACGCGTTATAAAGCAGTTTCCCTCCAAGTTCGAGAAATCTTCAAACGGCACACGGATCTGATTGAACCCTTGTCGTTGGACGAGGCATACCTCGACGTCACAGAGAACAAGACTGGATTGCCGACCGCGACCATAGTGGCGCGAACAATTCGTGAGCAGATCCGACAGGAGCTAAGTCTCACAGCCTCTGCGGGCGTGGCGCCGAACAAATTCCTGGCAAAACTCGCTTCCGATTGGAAAAAGCCGGATGGACTCTTCGTGATCCAACCGGAAGAGGTCGACGGATTTCTCATTTCACTACCAATAGGGCGGCTTCCCGGAGTAGGCAAAGTCACCGAAGAAAAACTTCAAAAGCTTCAAATCAAAACGGTCGGCGAATTGAAAAGTTTCAGCGCAGAAGTGCTGGCACAAGAGTTCGGGCGTTTCGGGCAGCGATTGTATGAACTAGCTCGCGGGATCGACACGAATGAGGTTGTTCCCGATAGACCAACCAAATCGATTTCCGCAGAAGATACCTTTGAGGAAGACATGCTCATGTCAGAAATGGAGCCGATGATCCGCCGACTGGCGGAAAAGGTTTGGGCGGCATCGCAGAAAGAAACTCGGATTGCACGGACTGTAGTGCTCAAGGTCAAGACGAAGGAATTCAAAATCCTCACCAGAAGTCATACTCCGCCGATTCCTCCGTCTTCATGTGAGGAATTGATGGGCGTAGCGTTGCGGTTGCGAGAGAAAGTCGAACTGGGGCCGACGCAACGCTTTCGCCTGGTAGGCGTTGGATTGAGCAACTTCGAGGATTCGGACGATGAAGTTGCGCAGCCAGAATTGTTCACTTAGATCGTTTGTATGAGTGAAAAGAAATCGGATTTGCAATGCCACGAATGTGCTAGAAACCGGCAAGGCTCGCTGCGTTTATTGGCGTGCGAAAACGATCGTGTCCCGGCTCCCAGCTCTGTAGAATTGAAAACTCTGTGAGGTTCTGTGATGAGTACCCAGTCTGCAACTGTTCTCTCCGTTGGCCTCCGGCCACTGAATGCTATTGCCCTGCGGAATGCCGTTTTATGCGCAGAGTGTGATGTGGTCAGCGATAGTCCGCATGACAAATGCCTGGTTTGTGGCAGCCCGTCTCTCTTTAATATTTCGCGCATATTGGGTGGAAGTCTTGCAAAGAATCGCACTAGCCTCACCAGGGACAATTCGTCAGAGAATCATCAAGCTGATTCGGTTCTGGCGTTTCCGAAAGTGCACCGGGTTCGTAGGAGAGTGTCCGCTTAGACGTGGATTGCTCAAGCGAGACTAGAAGAGGGTTTTCTGCGACAACCTTACTTTGTGTAGGCCCAATGATCGCCAGTCATGATCAAGGTCGCGGTGTCCGAAGGATCGGTTGCGAGCGCCGAAGCCATGCCGGGATAAGCAGTCTTCATTTCTGCTGAATTGGCCCACGAAGCAACGTTTGCAATCTTGTAGTGGTAGGCAACTGTCACCGTTTTGGCGCCTTGGCCGTTCGTGCCCAATGTTGAGTTGTCGATCGAGGTCACTTCGCGATTTCCGTAGCAAAAATTTCCGTAGCCGGGTTGCGATGAGTCCGGTGTCCACGAGGTGCGACCTTTGTCCGACAGGTCGTAATTGTTGACTTGTTTGGACGCGATGATCAGCACTTTCTTCTCTGCAGTAGTCCGCGTCAGCAAACCTTCTTGTGTGAGAGCGTCATAACCTTCAGTCTTCGCGTCATCGGAAGTCGCTGCTTGCACCGGGAACTTTTTTGCTTCCGACCAGAGACATGATGGATAGGCTTTGAAGTGGTCGTTAATCGCTGCCTTGTAACTTATATCCGTGTTGCTGCCGTTGTTACATCCCACTGCAATGAGCGTCAGTAAGATCCACAAACCTGCACACGTGCGTGTCGGGTTGACGGTCATAAGGTCTCTCCTAATCAGTAGTCGCGCCTGCTTGTGAGCGTCTCACTCGGGACTCGGCGGGTTAAGAGGCGGGTTATAGCCTATAAGTTGCTTGTAGTCCTGCCCACACCTCGCAAGACTTCTGCGGTGAACTCCGAAAACGTTGAAGCTGGGACGTCCTAGAGAAGGTGATGTTGCGTCCATTGAACATTCATGACGCCTACGATTTTCGCTTAAGCAGTTTCCAAAATGTAGCGCGCGGTTTTGCGATCGCGGAGGAAAATAGATTGTCCGTACCGGTTGCCCTCGAGAGATCGTCATCGCCCCGACTTTCGGCTTCTGCTGAACCCATCGGCATTTTGCTTTCTTTATCGAAAGCCGCTTCTTCTGAAAGCAGGGGAGCAACGATCTTCAGGGAGGTAATTTCCTGGCGGACACGGCTCACCTCCGCTTCTTTTTGCCGCAAAAGTTCAAAGGGATCTTTCACGACCAGTTCCTCGCGAGTTAAGGATGCGACAAGTTTCAGGCTCTCAATTTCCTGACCGACCTTTGCGGCGGCCACTTCGGTCTCCCGCAGAACCGTAAACAATTCCTTCATCGATACCCCTTGGCTGCAACGATCATAAAAAGTCCAGCGTTCAGGAAACCGGACCAAACGAAAACAGCGTTACTCGATGGCCGCCGGATATGCAATCCGGAACGGCCCGTGAAGAGCTCATGCGCTACTGAAGCGAACTGGACACCGCAGAAAATGCATTGTTCGCATTTGAGCCGATAAGTCGTACTGTCCCCGCAACGATAACAAGAATCACCGCCAGCATGACGGCGTACTCAGCAATATCCTGTCCGCTTTCATCAGTCCAAAACGTATTCAAGCACGGCATGGGAGTGTTCCCCGGGAATCATTTTTAAATTGGGCTGCCAAGCCCTCCCCCGAGTCTCGGCAGCCCTCACCGACAGCACGCAATCTGTCCGAACATGTCCAATCTAGTCTGATCTTGCCAGGCCCACAATCGGGAGAATGTTTCACCACAATCGTGGTCGGGTAGCTAGGCTTTGGTGCTAACGGTTAGCAGTAAGGGGCAAGTTTATCGGCACCGTTTCTGCGCATAGCCATCCAGCGGCAGCAACCGCAAGGAGTGCTGCGACCGTCGTCCAATCGCATGGACTAAGGTATCTTGGGTATCCCAGAAGTGCATCCGATGTTGACCTCTAAGAAGCTCCTCTCTATATTCAACGTCACAAAAGGCAGTAGACCGCCCTAAATTTCCAAAAATAAAAAGGATTTGTATGATCACCACCAGGTACGTGTGCGTGACAGCGTGTCTCATTCTGCTGCTTTCCTCTGCCGCTTTCTCTGTCACAAAATATCGCAAAATCGAAGATCTAACCGCAGCCGACGATGGAACACTGGGATGGGGTTCATGTATTGATTGTGCGGGAGGCGCCAGCAATACCGGCACCATCTCCAGTTCCGCATTCCACAGTGCTCCATCGGTGGACGGCGCCAGTCGCGACTTTTACATCAGTGGCGATGCCTACAGCAATGCGCTGTGGTGGAACAAACTCGGTCCCAACAGCAGCGCGTCGAACTTCACTTTTGATTTCTGGATCAACGTAGCCGCAAATACCCAAACTGCTCAAGCCATGGAGTTTGACACCTTTCAATTCATCAGCGGACACCGCTACATGTTTGGCACGCAATGCAACTACGCCGCCGGTGTTTGGGACATCTGGAACGAATCCGCTGGATCCTGGCTTCACAGCAAAATTCCGTGCAAAAAATTTGTGCCCAACACCTGGTACCACGTAACCCTTAATTTTCACCGCACCAGCGACAACCTGGAGCATTACGACAATCTGACCATGGTGCAATACAAAGCCTCAGGAAAAATTGCAGCCACGAATTTCTACGTCATCAACAAAGCGTTTCCCTCAGGCATGACTCCGGCGGGTTGGGGCGACAATCTTGGCGTCCAATTTCAAATGGATATTGGGGCGGTGGGCGCGCAAATGCAGGAATGGGTGGATCAGGTTTCACTCACGGCATGGTGACTCACCGGGCTATGCGACCCCTGTGAGTAATGGTTGCAACATGACCGGGAATTGCCTGTTGGCTTTGTTCCAGACTTAGTGGGGGACACGGGCGCTGTTACCGAAAGGAAGCCGCTTCGGGGTAGCAGCAATGTCTCGAATACAGAAGGAACCGCGAGAAGACGACCATAAAAACAATATAAGCAGATCCGCGCAGTACGGCGGCGGAGGGATCAACCCGAGCGGATTCATTTCTTGGTCCTGTCCGCTTTCCATTTGGCCCAGCGTTTTCTTTGAGCTGCTGCAATTCGCTTGCGCGCCTGGACGGACATAGTTCTGCCAGTTCGTTTGCCGCGACCGAGGCTCATCAGGGCTTTCAAGGCACTATCGATACGTAGCACGGTTTTCCGCGCGGCATCCCTTTCTCTCGTTAGCAATTAGATTGTGCTAGCCAATTTCAGCATGGTCGTCCTCGGCCAGAAAGTGTAGCAGTCCCACCAATCTCATTCCCCGATTCATTCTGGCCGTTCAGATCCATTCCCGTCGCGAAGGTTGTTAGGAGGTTGTTCATGAGATTGCGTAGTAATCAGCTTTGTCCTATTCATAAATCATTGTTCTGCTGTGGTCGTGAAGCCACTCCACGTAGACCTCGTCAGATACGTCCAGGAGTGCAACGAGTCGAAGACCAACATCACCCGAGAGGGTATAGAGAATTGAGATCAGCAGCTGAGATGCGAAAGCTGCTCAACCGGAAGATTGTCGAACAGAACAAGATCTGTCCCATCTGCAAAGAAGAATTCACGGATTACAACGACGTAGTACCAGACCATAAGCGGTGTAAAGGAATGGGAGGAGCCTGGAGAGACGACCATCCAGACAATATCCAAGCAACACACTGGTGATTTCATAACAATGTCGGCTCCTGCGACCTGAGTAGACTTGGTGGTGTCAAAACCAAACCAAGGCTCGGGAAGAAAGGAGCCGAACATGCTGATTATAGGCGTGGATTACCATCCGAGCTTTCAACAGATCGCGTTTGTAAATACAGACACTGGAGAGTGCGACGAGCGACGACTGGTACACAGCACCGGAGAGGCCGAAGGGTTTTACCGAGAACTGCAGAAGGCGAACATCAAAGTGCGAGCGGGCATGGAAGCAACGGGGCACACGCGCTGGTTCGAGGATCTCTTTGCAGAGCTTGGCTTCGAGCTCTGGATCGGGGATCCCGGACGAATCCGAGCACAACGTGTCCGAAAGCAGAAGACAGATCGCCAGGATGCACAACTTCTTCTGAAACTGATGAGCGAGGACCGCTTTCCCCGGATTTGGGTCCCCGATAAAGAAAACCGCAACCTGCGCCAACTTCTTTGGCATCGCCACCGATTGGTAGAGATTCGCACGCGGGTAATGAATCAGCTGCAGTCGATTGCGATGAATGAAGGCATACGGCGTAAGAAGGGTCTCTGGAGCCAAGCTGGACGGGCACAATTGGAATCATTGCCCCTTGCCTGTTGGTCGAGCCGTCGCCGGCAAGACCTATTGCAGCTGCTCGATCAGTTAAACCAACTCATCGAAGAGCTGAAGGCCGCGATCGTTAAGGAGGCTGAGAAGAAGCCGGAAGTTCAGCTTCTGATGACCCATCCCGGCGTAGGCCCGATTACCGGCCTCGCTTTTGTGCTCGTGATCGGGAATCCCGAGCGCTTTCGGTGCGGCAAACAAATCGGCAGTTATCTGGGCCTCATTCCTTCGGAGGACTCGAGCGCGGGTCGTCAGAAACTGGGGCACATCAGCAAACAAGGAAATTGGTTGCTGCGCTTCTTACTCATTGAAGCGACACACAACACGGTACGTTTGGATCCCGACTGGCGTCGCCACTTCCTGCACCTGGCAATGCGACGAGGACGCTCAATCGCGCAGGTGATGGTGGCGCGAAAACTGGCCGTTCGGCTCTTCTGGATGTGGCGCAAGGGATGGACGTACCAGCAAGTTTTGAAATTCGGTTCGCACGTGGAACAGCCCGAGTTGCACCATGGTGTGAAGTAGATCACCGAACTTAGTGATTGGGCGTCCGCTCCCTTCCAACGAAGGGAGTTCGAACTAGTAATCATGGTCGACGTTGCGATCGAAGAGATGGTTGGGTCGGACCGAACTCCGTCCTGCACCGATTACAAGCGAGCCTTGGCAAATGGGTTTGGCATTTTCTCAGCTAGAGCGAAATGGCGCTCTTCTTCGAGTGCGCGGAGAAGTGTGCGCTCAACAAACTTGACGAAGCCGACATTGTTAGAGATGGTGCAATGGTGAAAAGGGATCAACCAAGATGGAGTGACGGAGCGTGATTAAGCTAGGAGACATTCCAGCGACTTCTGAGCATGTCCAAAGAAATTACGGGGATAGACATCTCCTTGAATAGTGGGCTCAGCGGCGTACTGTCCAAAACAAGGAGAGGTTGAACCTTCCAACCTAGTTCGAAGGTAATGCCCATCGATCCCAGCACGAACCCTAAGTGCTTTTTGATCCAGTCACTCCTCGCCTCATGCCTCTTAACAATGGAAGGGTTCGTACCATCTCCGATCGTCAATTCTCGGAGATGCATCGACATCTCGTACGGTGTTCGACAAGCCGCTAAGGATTTGCATTCGATTACCCATAAGACACGCTTGTCGGATTCTGCGGAAAGAACATCGATGTCACCGAGGTTGTCGAGTCGTAAGTTGCCAAATGTAGATACGCGTTTTCTGACGACTAGCCGCGGATTCCCACGCAGAACCTCATATACGGAGTTATTGAACTGTGTTCCGGCTTCGTGTCGAAAACGAGCTAGGAGCGATCGCATTTGAGGTGAGGTCGCCTTCAGACGTGTGGACGAGCAGAGACCCACCAAATAGCCGCGTGAACTATCAAGATTACGGTGTCCCCAGAGGATGTCGCTCTTTCCGTCTTTAGGACGAGTGATGAGAGGACGACGCAGGTACGAGATTGCTCGATTGAAACGCCAAGGGTACACGTCAACTTTCTTGCAATTCACGCCGTCTAGGTATGGGTTGCGGGGTGCAAGTGAAAAGAGCTCCACACATGAGTCGATCTTGTCCTCGGGCCAATTTAAGAGTGGGACAAGCGCTGAGAACAACTTACATCGCTCCATCACGCTGGGAGTGATTGGCGTCATATCCATTGAGACGTCGCCTAGAGCCGTTAGGAACCGAACGAGATCACTGATGCTGTGGCCAAACTCTGCTTTTGTCGCTAGGTTGATTTCTGCTTCTTCGGGAGGCAAGTCAACGGTTTCAAGACGTCTTCCCAAATGCTCTAGAAACACGTCATTTGAACCTACAACTTGGTCAAAGGCGAGACTAAGAATCTGTGTCCCCTGCGCCGCGAGATACGGCATGCTGTCCGCCTTTATTCGCCCAGAGGGTAATACTGACAGTTCGACACTGCAGAGACTGAAGTGGCAACAGTCGCTCAACGATCCAAGTCGAATGATCTCCCGAGCCACTGCCTGGAGTCGGTCATAGACACTCAGACTCATCGGCCTCATTCCCCGTGGCGGCTGGGCGGCGACGTATTCAATCAAAAATCTACTGGCGGTACCGGCTTCTGCCAATTCGGCCATCTCACGGGCTAATTTGGCAGCGAAATGCTCATTCTGATCGAAAGTAGTCATCCGACTTGCGACCGTCAGGCTAGTAAATGCGCTCTCGCGAATCAGAGATTCGTTAAAGGTAATGAGGGACTCCAGGAGTCGATCGGGCTTGAGCGTCTTCACTATTTGGACGAGCTCATTAAAGCAATGACCGACCATTTCATTCAGCGTTGCGCCAGAGATCGGCGGTTCCAGTTGGCCAGTCTTCAATCCTCCGGCGTTGACGACTCGCCGACTGATCTCATTGATTACGTCCTCGACCTCTCCGGTCTGAATCTTTCGATAGGGCGGAAGATCTCGAGGATCCATTTGTGGAACAGTGGAGACGTCGGTATGCAGCAGCATCCGCTTAAAACCCAGCGGCGCTACCTGATCTACGATGTTGTCGGTCTGCTCCTTTGTTACGGTGAAAGCGGCGCCGGTCGCTTGGACCAGGCAGGGCAACAATCGACGGAGCAGTTCTCGTTCTGCCGAGTTATCAGGGATTCGCATTAAGAATGCAAATCCATCGTCGAAGAAAATATCTACCATGCTCACGGATGGCGTACTGCATGAAACTGATGTCTCACTCTCAACCAATACTGGGATGGATTTGAGAAGGGCTGCACAGGCCGAAACGCGCATGTGCATCATCGAAAGCGACTGCATTTCATCTTTGACGATCTGCTTCAAGAAGAGCGAAATCTGCCATATCCAGTAGGCCACCGCGGTAACCAACTCAAAATATGTTGAGCGCTCACTTTCCCTAACTTCCTGTGCCGGATAGACCCAAACAAGGCACGGCAAACCTTCGACGCAAATGCACGGCAACCTCGAGTCCGGATTCGCGTACAGAGGTATTGCTCGGTCCCCATATAAGGTGTTGACGTTGACGATAAACCGGGGTTCTAGATATCGAACGGGGTGCCAGTCTTGTTCGTTAGCTTGTTTGACTTTCAACTTCGTTGCGTACCCTGGCTTAACCAGAATCGGTATAGGGTCCTCGGTCGCATGAACCGAGTAGCCATAGCTGTGATCACGGTATGCCGTAAATAGATCGAGTTCGTCAAAGTACAGTAGACGACGTTGTTGTTGAGCCTCTCTGCTCTTTTGAGCGAACCTCCAAAGGGCTAAAGGATTTCCAGCTTCTGCCTGAGCAATGACCTCTAGATTGTCGGGAGCCACTACGAGGAGTAATGCCGTCTCGGGCCAAGTTTCAAAGGCAGGATCGGGAATTCTAGTTACTGCTGAAGGGACCAGCAGCACCAGAATCTCATTCACGAAGGTTTCTAGTCTGAAGAGTTCTTGACTAACGAACTTCACCCGCTCCACGACAGATCTGGAGAGGTGGGGCGATGACCAGAGAGATCCGTCAATCGTGGGCTTATCAAAACGATCAAGTGTGTCACACAAAACCAATAGGTAGAGGATTTTGTCAGAATCGAACCGGTAGAACCGTTCGCGAACGCCATCGATCCTGAGTTGGTCGGCGAGCGGGAAGTCCATTGGGACGTGACGCAAAAACTCAAGTGATCGATGCGCAGACCTTTCTATCGCTCTAGGATAGTTTTCTGAAAAAGTGTTGCGAAGGCCTGCATGAACAATAAGATCCGAAAGGAGGTAATTGGTTGCAGATAGGAGTCGCTGTGGCGCAGCTACGACGAGGGTCTCGTCACACGCAACAAGTGGCTTATGCAAAAGAACCCCGTCATCCACGCTGTAGGCGTCCGCGCCAAAGCTGCCTGCCTGGACTATTAGACGATGCACTTCGTGCGCATCAACTCCTACCGAACCTAGAAAAGACTCAAACTCACGGCGAGAAAAGCTCACCGCTTCTTTCAAATGATGTAATTTGCGTGATGATGGGACCGTTACGTCGCCCTTTTCGCTGGAGTCCCCGGCAGTCCCGCGTTCGATCCCGATGCGATCGGCTAGCACCTCAGATATAGCGAGAATTCCCCGGACGATGTGAAATGCCTGGCGGAGAAAATCCTTCGGCCACTCTTCTTTTGGATGGAAGATGCTTTCAGTCAACCGTCTGAACTGAAAACTCGTTCCTGCAATAGGTCCGGGGAAGACTCGGTATGCTCCTTCAAAGAAAGGCACTTCATCGACAAAGAGATTGGGAAAAGGATCTTCCACATCCTTTATCGCTCCAGCTAAGGGGAGGGTGGTGAAAAGCGTGCGCAGCTTGGTAGTAGTGATCCGATTGCGGCTGTAGCCATTCACTGACGATGCTGCGTGTGCCAAAGCCTCAACTCGAAAGAGGCGACTCGCATTCTCAGGTAATAGTGAGAGTGCGCCACAAGAAGAAATCAGATCTACCGCAGCATAGTCAGCGATTGATCGTTGGAGGGTCTCAAGCTCATCCAGTGTTGGACGAGGGAGAGGTGGAACGGGTACCCTAGCTCCCGAAGCTGCCGGCGTATCGGTATCCGCATTACAGCTTCCGGGCTTTGGGATTTGATCTGCGAAGCCTCACCTCCAACATTTTCTGAAGCGCCTCACAGTCGGCGCAAATGCCATTGTAGGGTGTTTTGTTCGGTCGAGGCCAGTGAAGGCCAGCGAAAGATCTACCGAACTAAACAAACACACTGGTGATTTCATAACAATGTCGGCTCCTGCGACCTGAGTAGACTTGGTGGTGTCAAAACCAAACCAAGGCTCGGGAAGAAAGGAGCCGAACATGCTGATTATAGGCGTGGATTACCATCCGAGCTTTCAACAGATCGCGTTTGTAAATACAGACACTGGAGAGTGCGACGAGCGACGACTGGTACACAGCACCGGAGAGGCCGAAGGGTTTTACCGAGAACTGCAGAAGGCGAACATCAAAGTGCGAGCGGGCATGGAAGCAACGGGGCACACGCGCTGGTTCGAGGATCTCTTTGCAGAGCTTGGCTTCGAGCTCTGGATCGGGGATCCCGGACGAATCCGAGCACAACGTGTCCGAAAGCAGAAGACAGATCGCCAGGATGCACAACTTCTTCTGAAACTGATGAGCGAGGACCGCTTTCCCCGGATTTGGGTCCCCGATAAAGAAAACCGCAACCTGCGCCAACTTCTTTGGCATCGCCACCGATTGGTAGAGATTCGCACGCGGGTAATGAATCAGCTGCAGTCGATTGCGATGAATGAAGGCATACGGCGTAAGAAGGGTCTCTGGAGCCAAGCTGGACGGGCACAATTGGAATCATTGCCCCTTGCCTGTTGGTCGAGCCGTCGCCGGCAAGACCTATTGCAGCTGCTCGATCAGTTAAACCAACTCATCGAAGAGCTGAAGGCCGCGATCGTTAAGGAGGCTGAGAAGAAGCCGGAAGTTCAGCTTCTGATGACCCATCCCGGCGTAGGCCCGATTACCGGCCTCGCTTTTGTGCTCGTGATCGGGAATCCCGAGCGCTTTCGGTGCGGCAAACAAATCGGCAGTTATCTGGGCCTCATTCCTTCGGAGGACTCGAGCGCGGGTCGTCAGAAACTGGGGCACATCAGCAAACAAGGAAATTGGTTGCTGCGCTTCTTACTCATTGAAGCGACACACAACACGGTACGTTTGGATCCCGACTGGCGTCGCCACTTCCTGCACCTGGCAATGCGACGAGGACGCTCAATCGCGCAGGTGATGGTGGCGCGAAAACTGGCCGTTCGGCTCTTCTGGATGTGGCGCAAGGGATGGACGTACCAGCAAGTTTTGAAATTCGGTTCGCACGTGGAACAGCCCGAGTTGCACCATGGTGTGAAGTAGATCACCGAACTTAGTGATTGGGCGTCCGCTCCCTTCCAACGAAGGGAGTTCGAACTAGTAATCATGGTCGACGTTGCGATCGAAGAGATGGTTGGGTCGGACCGAACTCCGTCCTGCACCGATTACAAGCGAGCCTTGGCAAATGGGTTTGGCATTTTCTCAGCTAGAGCGAAATGGCGCTCTTCTTCGAGTGCGCGGAGAAGTGTGCGCTCAACAAACTTGACGAAGCCGACATTGTTAGAGATGGTGCAATAGAGAAAAGGCATCGACAAGAATGGAATGACTGACCGCCGATCAGATCGGGCATTCTTAAGCGCCCTCGAAACACGCGTCTGTTTGTTGACGATGTGCGCGAATAGTGTGCCATTTTGTCGCGTCACCTTCGTTGAGCTTTAACAACGATAAAACGTGAGGTTGTTGTGCCTGGCCTAGATTCCCAAGCGAATTGAGGGCCAGCTTGACAAGAATCTTTGAGGCGATATTGGGGTTTCGAGTCGATCAACCGTGCTGCTCGTAGAGCTCGGCCAGATGCTTTAGGTCTGTCACCTTGAGCACTTTGTCCCGGAGTGATTCCTGATGCAACCGCAGCCGCTGGATTTGCCCTTTCTCAATGCGGATCAATTCAATGCGGCCGAAAGCCGCGCCATGTCTGCGAGCGAAATCCGCCAGTCCCGCTGCTTTCGCGGCGGCATCGCCACGCGACTCGTCATGCGGATCGAGGACATCGACCTTGATCTTAGCGCCTTCACGACGGAACGCCAGAATGTCCGGGTACATCGGCTTTGCTTGCCCCTGTCCGTAAGGCACGCATAGCGCCCAGTGTTTCCTTGGGATATTTCGGAGCCAGCCCGCAAACGTCTTGCCTTTCATCTCGTCGCGAAGGACTGTCTCTTCCCAAGTGTTCACCTTCCAGCCGAACTTGCCGACCTGGTCCACGAAGAGGTGACCGTTCCATAGGGGTGTTTCCTTGCGGACTTCAATCAGTTCCGGGGGATGAATTTTCTCCGCTCTCGGATCGGCTCCCTGCCGGCCAATTCGCGCATATTGTTCTCGTCGGCTCGATGGCATCTCCTCAATCTTGTCGCGGTATTGATCGAACAGCGTGTCGATGCGTTTTCCGCATTCCTCTTGGACGAATCTTACCGACGCGGGATCTTGCAGGATACAGAACAGCTCCAATTTGGACTGGTCCGGCTCCTCGTGGTCGTGGACGCGGCGCCAATATTCATCCTTGAGGCCTTCACCGAGAATTGTCTCGCATTTCGTAAAGAGATCATCGATATTCTCCGATGTAACCTCAACCGCGATGGTTCGCGAATCCTTCAATTCCCGGAGTTCTCCGTACTCGACTTTGAACTCCTTAATATTGATCGTGGCTCTGCCACTCACCTTGGCCGCAAACTCCGGGTTCTTACGCAGCCTTGCTGATTCGGCCTTTAGCGTTTCAACAACAAGATCCTTGGCCTCGGACCATGCCTCCGCATCGATCCCGTCCATCGTCAGCTTTCTCGCCAGTGACAAAAGTCTGCGTGTATTGGCTTGTCGCCGTGTGTTGTCCAAAACGTAGGTGGGAAGCTTAGCCAAAGCTTCGAATAGATCCTCCTTGTCCTTGGCGCGCTCGTAGATCGCAAGATCAGTTTGGCGTTCAACCTTGACCGGCGAGCCGCTGTCCGGGTCTTCCAGCTTTTCGATGATTGCTTTTAGTCCGCTCTCGTCATAGTGCGGTAGGAACAAAGCAACGCTCCCGAGAAACTCGTCCTCTTCGACGCGACGGGCAAGGGGCGTGCGCACCATGCGCCCGACCAGTTGCGCAATCAGTGTGTGATCCGCCGCGCGTCGGAATGACATCATCACTTCTGCGCGAGGGCAATCCCAGCCCGTGGTGAGGGCCATCTTGAAGAAAACCACACGAATCGTAGAATCGCCTTGAATCTTCGAGGCATCGATTTTACGGATTACATATCCGCCCGCCGTGATGTCGTCTTCCTGCTGGAAGCAGTGCGCCAATTCCCGCTCGCCGAAGCGGCCATATGCTTTTTCAAGCACATCGACGGCTTTGGACAAATCCGTTCGCGTTAGTGTCGTTTGCGTGCCGTCCTCGACCTGGACAACCAGTACTGGCTCAACCGGAGGACTTATTCCCTGAGTTTTGCAGTAGAGTTTCCACTCTCTTGCATACTCGATGCTCCGCTGAGCGGCACCGCGCAGAAGGGTCCAATCCGCAGGTTGGTCGTCTTCTGCGATGTCGAGAATGATCCGATCCTTAATTAACCCGGACTCTCGTACATCTTCGGCCGTCACCTCGACCGGCCGCGTTATTCGTTGAGCACCTTCAAGTACCTTGTGAAATCGCTCCGGGGTCGCACTCATGCCGATCACCAAGGGAACTGGCGAAAGGCCCACTTCAGGCCCTCCCTTGATAAAGCGCTGTATAAGAGTACGTGTATTGTTCTCGGCCTTCGCGCTGAGGCCCATTCCCCGGTGTGCCTCATCGACAATCACATTGAAATGAGTAGGGTGCGCCTTGGCTGTATTTTCGATGGTTTGCCAGATCGTCCATGTGCGCCCGTCACCCGGTTTCGTTAGCAGACTCGAGACGCCTAGCTTTTGCGTGTTCAGGAAATAGATATACCCGGGGGAAAGCAGTTCGAAATTGAAGTCGTTCTCGATCACAACCAAGCGAGACCGCGGGAAAACATCCGACGCGGCTTCTATCTTGTCTTTGCTCTGGATATTCAACTCCGGCGAGTCGGAGATCCATAGGAAAATGGAGCCAGGATCAGGCGCCACCGACTCGTGACCGGCTAACAGCCGCTCCATCAGCAACGTCATGATTACCGTCTTGCCAGATCCGGTTGGAGATGACAGCACCACGGCCTGCGGGCGGCCACGGTCGATTTCGCGGCGCGCCGACTCTACCTCTTCGGTGAGCCGTCGGACGGCCTCGTCCTGAAAGTCCTTCGGCTCAATCCGCATACGCAGGCTCCATGTTGATTTTGAAATTATCCAAGTAAGACTTGTACAACTGGACGCACCGCTTCCGCTTGCCGATTCGTCCCGACATCTCGTAGAAGGCCTCCACGGAATCGGTGACCAGAAAAACGTGGGTTATATCAGTCCGCTCCGCGAGTTTGGCCGCAAATTCTTTAAAGTGGCCTTCGCGGAGCAGAACGCAGAAGGGACAACTCTTGGGAAAGTGATATCTACCGGAACCTTTTGAAAGCTCCAAATCTCCAGCTGCTCCGGCCATCATCCACAGAATGGGAAGAATCGCCTCGTATTTTTCGCCCCGATTGACCTCGGCAGGATCAAGGAAGTCGAGTTTTAGATATTGAGCATTTTCTGCGAAGCCTTCGGACATCGCCCGATCATCCAAGTATTCTCCGGGCAACCGCGTACCGTCGGAGCGCTTGCCTTCAAGGCTGTAACGGACACGCGGCCAAGTCACCGATTCACAGATGCCTTCGCGCTCCCACTCCTCACTACCTGGGACTTTGCCGTCTGCAAGAAGCTGTTTTCCACGGCTGTCCCCCACTTCGTTATTGGTGACCAGGATGCACCGGCGAGTGCCGCCGTCTTCCGCGTTTAATAGAGCGGTCGCGTGCAGCGTCGTGCCCGATCCTGCGAAGAAGTCGAGGACGGTGGCGTGCTTTTTGTTGGCCAACAATATTTTTAAACAATCGCGCACCGCATATAGCGATTTGGGAAAGGAGAACGATGCACTTTCACCCAATATGGTCCGAAGAAGCGATGAACCATACACGCCGGCGTCGTGTGCGGCGCGATGCCAAACAGTCTTGATCTGTCGCCGTTGTCCGCTTGTGTAGGCCACTTCAACTGCCTTTGTCACGGGATTGCGGCCAACGATCTCAACGTCGCCATCCTCGATTTGCTGTTGCGCGCGCGCCCCGAGATACAGCACTGTCCACGTCTTGCGGCTCTCGTCGAAGCCGCCCAACTTCACGAATCCCTTCTCCAGAAGTTTCCTCAGTGTCGGCGGACTAACCCTCCAGTTTCCGAAAGAGCCGTCTGTGCGAACGGGCCAAGCTACGGAGCGAGCTGGCTTCACGTCGAGATTTGGCACCTGACCAAGAGGTAAAGGTTCGCCGATATCTACAATCGCATGCGTCGTTGGATCGACATGGATCGGGAAAAAGAGCTTCTGACGATCTTCTCTCCGGGAGTTCGTGCCGCCACGCAGTAACCACTCCCATCGGGGCGTTGTAAAGCGCTTCGAGTCGAGCCTGTCCGGGGACAGCAGGTCATCCTCTTGTGCGATGACTTCGGCGCTCGGGCCAAAACAGAATATCGCATACTCTTCGGCACGTGAGAGGCGGCCCTGCGCAACACCTTTCTGGTTGATGACGATCGTTGCCATCTGCCGGTACAAGTCTGGAAACACTTCCTCCAGCAGTGCCCCGAGATGGTGGACTTCGTGTTCGTCAATGGTCACGACGAGGGTGCCGCTGCCGGGCTTGAGGAGACGCCTGGCCAACTCCAGGCGCTTTTTCATCATCGAAAGCCACTTACTATGGCGGTATTGATCATTTGTGTCTACAAAATCATTGTTGTATTTCCAATCGCGCGCGCCGGTGTTATAAGGCGGGTCGATATAAATCACATCAACAAGACCTTCATAGCAATACAACAGGACTTGGAGAGCATGGAAGTTGTCGGAGTTGATGAGTGTGTGGTAAGGCTTGCCCGGCACTTGCGTCAGCCGGTCAACCGGAACAAGCGCCGGGTAAATCGGCTCGCCAAAGCGCTTGACCACCACCAAATCGGCCTTGGCAGTTATTTGTTCTGGCCCGCCACGCTCGGGCACAATCGAGACCTTTTTGCCGTTGACCGCGGCCGTTACAACAAAGAATCCTGTAGCTTTATCTGTTCGCTTGGCAACTCGCGCTCCCGGCTTGACGGGGAGCCCCGGCAACTGGACTATCTCAGGCAGGTGCTGTTCGAAGACGAGACCGAATTTCTTCCGGGTCTTGAGTTTGCTCACCTCGCCGGCGATCTGATTTCGCAGGCGGGCGTCGGCAATGTCCTTGATGAGATCTTCAAGTAGCGCCATGGGCAGGTTTTAGTGTTTCGTCATTATAGTGGCACTGCGCTTGCATCGGGCTTGGCCACCGAAAATAGTGACGCCTTAAATCGTCCACGTCAGACCTGGGACTGCTCGACGATTGCGCTCCTCCACCATGTGGGGAAATGCGGTATTAGCCTTTCAAACGAATTGTCAAATATGAAGGTGTCGGCGTAATCGGTCGTGCTACGCACCACCCGGCCACTTCCCTGAATAATTGAAAGCGCCGCACGGTTTTCGTACCACGACTGTGAGCGCTTTCTGCGTTCGGCTACATAGGGGTCCGACAAATTCGGCCACGGCACTTTGGCAAAAATACAGAACCGCGCCTCATCGTCAGGCAGATCCAGCCCTTCCGTCATTCCAACAGAGCACAACACTCCGTTTCTACTCTGTCGCAGTCTTCTAATTCCGCCGTCGCGATCTGAACCAGATCCGTGGGTAAGAACGCGCTTTCCAAATTCTGGCATCAAGTGTTGCGAGACTGCCAGCTGCAGCGCACGGCTGTGGCAATGAATTATCCCCCGTTCATCAGGCCGATTCCTCAAGATCGACGAGCATGCCTGCAACATTCCGGACATCCCTGGCTGGTTTTGCGTTTTGCCCATCGAACCGCAGTTCCTGTAAAAAATTCTGCGGTTCTCCTGGGGAAACTGGCAATCAGCGCGGTAAATGGCAGCATCCTTATCGTCAATACCCAAATTCTTCATGAATAGAGAAATATTCCCCATCGTGGCAGACATAAACAGCACGCGGCCTGCGCAACGAAAGAGGGATCTCGCCGCCCGTTTTGCCGACATGGGGGCGATTACCAAGTTCTCCTTTTCCTTCCAAGTTATCCAGTCACCGCAATTCAACGTGAAATTTATTGCCTGCCTCAGATTTTCATAGTTGCGCTTCTCGTCTCCAGCTTCGACGTTTCCAAGCGCATATGTGATGTGGCTCTCGAACTGGCGAAGCCAATCTGTCACTTTACTGAGATTCAACAACTCCTTGTCTTTTGCCGACAAGTCGAACGGTCGGCCGTGAATGAGCTTTACATCCTCAGACGTAATCGTCCGTCGGCCCATAGTAATAAGGATGTTTTCGAGATTGTGTGCTTCGTCGACGACCAACACATCGCGTGGGTAGAAGCTTCCCTGAACAGGAGAGGCGTAGCAGAGGAAATGAACATTTGTGACGCTATGTTTCGCCGTCCAGAACGCGTCACGCGCCAATATATAATCCATGCACTTCGTGCTGTGATCTTCGAAAGAATCGCTGGCCTTCTCACAGTTAACGCCTTCGAATGCCCTGCACGCATACGTCGACTGCCCGCGCACTTCTGCGAGTTCCAAGCTGCTATCTTGAGAATATTGGGATACCAGAGTGTTAACGGGCGATGTAATGAATCCTTTCCCGCACATGTTCAGGACGGCTTTTGCGACGGCAGATTTTCCGAAGCCGGTCGGACCTTCGAGAACGAAAAAGTGTTTGCCGCCATCGAAGGCAGCCCGGATCTTTTCCATGGCTTGCAATTGACCTTCGCGAGGAGATAGCGACAATGGAAATATTTCCTGTTTCACAGTTAACGATTCCGCGATGACGCGTTATCTTGCCTTCTAACTTCCAGCGCGCACGTTTCGGGGTTAATGACGCACCTATGCCATAATCTCTCGGTTAGGATGCCATGCGCATAAGCCGTCTTCAAATCGAGAATTTTCGGTCGATAAAATCGCTGGATATTGAACTTGGCGATACAAGTGTATTCATTGGTGGGAACAATGCGGGGAAGACAGCGATTCTTGATGCTGTTCGTATCGTCTTGACGCGGCGTTGGGGACAGCGTGGCACCGGCTTTACAGAGAATGACGTTCATAAACCTGAACCGACAGGGGACCCTCGAACCTTACCACCAGTCACGATCAAGCTCACGCTAGAAGAACCTGTAGCTGGCGCATGGCATGCAGACATGGTTGCTGCACTCGACGACATCGCGAGCGTAACACAGGACGGCAGAAACCTTATTACGTTGCGCGTTACTTGCGCCTGGAATGCCGAATCCGAAGTTTTCGACCCGGCATGGGAATTTCTCGATGGCGCAGGACAGCCGATGTCGGAACGGCGCCGATCCAATAATCTGATTAGTTTCTTCAGCTATCTTCCGATATTTTGGTTGGGTGCATTGCGAGACGCTGCAAATGAATTCACGCCCCGTTCCGGACACTGGGGACGTTTGCTGAAAAGTGTACGAATACCGGATGATTTGGAAGCCGACGCCCTCCGCATATTAGCGGAACTTGATGCACGAATTGTGGCAGCCGACCCAAGGCTAAACGACATCGCAACTCAAATCGGCGAGGCAACGCGCATTGCCGTCGGCGAGGGACCTGGGGCAGTGCGGGTTAATACTCTGCCCATGGTCATCGAAGACATGTTGCAACGTACGGGGGTTGTCATGCGCAATGAGGAACTGCGCCCGTGGCTTCCTCTCAGTCACCACGGCCAGGGCCTACAGAGCCTCGCGGTGATTTTCCTTTTCCAGGCGGCCGTCCTTCAACACCTCGCGGAGAGTGACCGAACGGGTGTTGATGCTGTTTTCGAGATCGAAGAGCCGGAAGCTCACCTCCACCCGCAGGCTGCCCGGACACTTTGGGAGCGAATCAGCACTCTCGCTGGACAGCGGCTCATCACAACCCATTCGCCCTATTTTGTACAACATGTGCCACTGCATGATTTGAAGATCGTTCGTTTGATTGGCGGCCAAACGGAGGTGGCCTCCATTCCCCGATCGATTCCGTCCGACCTGCCTTGGAACGACTCCGTTACCGGAGTTGCGCAGGGAGGCGCCGGTCAGGTTTTCTTTAAGAATAATGCCGGCATGGTCTCCGCAAGAAGTTGGTTCGACCAGAATATGGCAGACCGCCTGGCTCGCTGTTACCGTCAAGATGCCGATGCCGCGGCAAAAGCGGCCGCCGTGGTTCAGTTCCGCCACAATTGCAGAGTCTTGCCATCGAGAGAAGATGAATCAGATCTCGGATTTCATTGCCGGCGCGTGCGCGGAGAGATTTTCTTCGCGCGCCAGTGGCTGCTCGTCGAAGGCGTTACGGAATACATGCTCACTCACGCACTCGGAAAAGCTTTTGAATGGCCACTGGACGCACACGGTGTCGCCGTGATCGACTTCCAGCAGAGCGGGTCGGCGGGTATTTACGCGGCCCTCGCGGAGGCCTTTGGCATCCCTTGGCACATGATTGTCGACGGAGATCCAGAGGGTCAGAAATTCAGAAAGCAGATACTTGATCGGGGCTTCCGCGAAGATGAATTGGCTGATCGGTTCATCGCCCTGCCGGCGCCGAATGTATTGGAAGACCAGCTTATCGCTGACGGACACATGCAGCTTCTTCGTAATATTCTCGCGGAGATCGGAAGTGATTCGGCTTTGACGTGTCCTGATGATGAGTTTTGCAAGCGATTGAAGAATAAGAAGACGGATTATATGAGAGTGCTGTCATTGCGGGTTGCGTCGGACCGTGCTCTCGCAGCTCGAATGCCAACGGCGTTCGTAAACTTGATTGCAACTCTGCGGACAGCATAGACATGACTCCGGAACTCGAAGCCGCGATAGAACGTCTTAGTCCGACACAGCGGCGTGCCGCGGAATTCGGGGAAGGTGCATGCCTGGTTCTTGCCGGACCGGGCGTCGGCAAGACTACCGTTCTCACCACGAGGATAGCGCGTATTCTCGACGAATCGAGAGATCGCAATTTTCGCATCTTGGCTCTGACCTTCACGACAAAGGCCGCAGACGAGATGCGGAGTCGTGTGGAAGCATTAGTTCCGGGCCTCATAGATCGGACCGTGATTGGCACATTCCACTCCTTCTGCGGACAGATGTTGCGGCAGCATGGGTCGCATCTCAACATCAAGCCCGATTTTGGGGTCTACGATCAGGACAGTGACCGTGAGGAGCTTTTAAGACGTGCTCTGCAAGACGCAGCAAGAAAAGGTGAGCCGGTATCCGCGGACGATGTTCGATGGCTAAAAACGATTGACCAGCTTCGCAGTAATCTCGTCAGCCCGGAAAAGACCGCCGCACGATTTCCAAATGCGAGTACGGGAGAAAAAGCCGCTCGTGTTTATGCAATCTACGAGGCGGCACTGCGGCAACTCAATGTCATGGACTTTAACGGCATGATTCTTGACGCGTGCCGTCTGGCCCACCATGTCACGGCCGTTGCGGCCCGGATACGGCAATCCTACCCGTACTGGTTGGTCGACGAATTCCAGGACACATCACCCGCGCAATACCGATTCCTCCGTTTCCTCGCAGGGGACTCATTCCGGAATGTATTCGCTGTCGCAGACGATGATCAGATCATCTATCAGTGGGCGGGCGCCAGCTATCGTCAGATCGCGGCATTCCGGCAGCAATTTGTTCCAGAACTGATGCAGCTGGTTGAGAATCGTCGTTGTCCTCCGGAAATCGTGCGTGCCGCCAACAACCTTGTGGTTCACAATTCTGAGCGTACTCCTGGGAAGGACGCGTTGGTGGCGGTTCTGCCCGAACAGGGACCTGCCATGAGTGTGCGTGTATTTGACACGGACAAAGAGGAGGCCTTGGGTATCGCGAGTGAAATAGCTGGCAGCTCACCGCAGACCTGGGGCAAGACCGCCATTCTGGGTCGAACAAGGGCACTGCTTGAACCCGTTCTAGAAGCCCTGCGTGCCAGAAATGTGAAGTCGTCTATCGTCACCCGCCGAGATCGATTTGTCTCTCCTCAGTTCGTGTGGCTACAGAGCGCTTTGGATCAATCTGTGCGTCCGATTGACCGACAGGTTTTTACAACAATGGTCAATGCCGCGAACAGGATGGCAGGGACCGATCTAGATCCCGCACTCCTCGGTGCCGAGGCAGAAGCGTCAGGAAAAACATTCCTGGAATACTGGGCTCTCGCATCCAAAACTTCCGGAAATGCCATTGGATCGAGACTCGCAGAAATGTCCCTGAAGATCATTCAATCGCGGACGGCCTGGCGGGGCGTCGTGACCGAGGCTTTGGCTTGGTTGCCAGAAACCGCGGGGGACGCTAATGGCGTTGTGACAGACGCGGCAGAAGACAAAGCAGCTTGGGAAGTTGCTGTGCGTGAAATGAGGAGCGAAAAAGGCGGAGACATCGATCTCGCCGAGCTGCTGCAGGGCCTCGCCTTACGCCCGAAAGAACCGCCTCGCGATCCCGATTCCGTCGGGCTATCTACGATCCATTCTGTTAAGGGTCTTGAATTCGATCACGTGTGGCTCGTTGGAATGGCGGAGACAGTTCTGCCGTCATGGCAGAGTCTTCAGCCGAACGCGGCGGCACCGGCGCTGGAAGAGGAACGGCGGAATTGTTTTGTCGCCATCACGCGCGCTCGTAAAACGTTAGTGCTTTCTAGATCCGCACAATATCGTGGGTATGACAAGAAGCCGTCTCGATTCTTAGCTGAAATGGGACTCTCAGCCTCCGCGACATGACGCTAGTTTGACGTAAGGATCGATGGCTCGACCAGGTAGTGATGCCGTGGTCTGACGTAGCTCTGGCTCATTCCCCGCGCAAGGCAAGGAAAGGAGCCCAATGGATAGGGTGGTCCAGTGGTACCCTGGTAGTCGTGGCGCGGCTTGCAAGGTATTTCCGCAGGTCTCGGATTGCTTCGCCATATGCCCGATTGGGAAACGTGCCCGTATCCAGTTGTTTGTAGAACGAAGCCGTAAATACGGTGGCGCAATCCCCACGTACCACCCAAAGACTGCCGATAACATATCGAGCTCCAACACGCAGAAAGCATGACGCAACATCAAACATCTCGGAAGATCCTTGCTCGCCTCGCGCTGTCTCACACGCGCTCAGTACAATCAACGGTCGTTGGCGCAGAGCGGCCATGGACAGAATTTCATCTTCTGACAGCAGGCTTTCGACTCCTTCGTCATTGACGAACACGAGGCCTGACTGCCCTCCGGAACGTGTTCCGTGGCCTGAGTAAAAGAAATGATCTTTCTCCGCCATCAGTTCCGCGACCCGACGTGGTGTGGGACTAGCATCTAGCACTTCAACATTGGAGCTAACCGTCACACCGCGTCGCGCGAACGCAGTGGATCCGGAAGCCGAGCCGATGCGAGCCAAAATAGTGACCTCCGTCCCGTTTTGCGCGAGAGACTCGGCGACGGACTTAGACTCCGTCGCCGCTGAAGGTAAGTCCTCGAACGGGTCGGAGACGACACACAAAGCTGCCTTTGGGGAGTTCCACGTCTCTTGTCCTGGCGATAAGACTGAAAGGTTCGGGATGTACTCTACAGCGCCTAGACTCTCCGCCACGAACCGACCACCCTTAAGACGGGTAGCGTGGAGAGGCAAACCGGCTAAACGGCCGGCGGCAATTACGAGAATAAACTCGACTGCGGGATCCTTCAAGTCATCCATGCATGGCTGCATCAGTTCTGGCCCGAGCACTTCAAGAAGGCGGTCCGTTGCTGCTGCCCACTCCTTTCGCGGTTCCTCACGGTCTTGCACCGGCGTACGGAGATATAAGAAATAGCTCGATAGCCACTCGTGAACAGGGCGCATCATCTTCGAAGTTCTCAGGGCGAGCGTGACTACCTTTGGCCGTTCGGCCCACGGGGTTTCCTTTCCCCCAAAGAGAACAGCTACGGTACCCCATCGGCTCAGTGTGACGTCCAAGATGATTGTCTTGGGATGAGTCCGCAGGAAGTCTTCGACGGTATCGAGGATGTCGACATCGCTGCCAACAAGCGGCCGCGGGAAAAGAAGCCTTCGTGCGAGTTCGACGTGCCTCATCTCGTCTCGGGAGGTGCGCATCACTTCGTCGAGCGTAATATCGGGTTTCGCCTTTCTTGAAGCTTGCCAGCGCTTCCGCTCTGCAAGCCTTGAATCTACCCTAAGTTGGTCTGCATATTCGCTCAGTTTTTCACTCGAATCAGTTCCAAGTCGAAGCTCTCGAGCATGCGCCACGAATTCGCGCCCCTTGGAGCGAGCCACCATCGATACCAAATCGCGCAAGGGTTCTTGCAGTGTTGCTTGACACCAAGCAATGTCTGAGTGATTTTCTGCATAGCGGTCCGAGATCAGGTAATGCCAATCGACCGAATCGATCTGTGTCCAAAGGTCGTCTACCCATCCCGCAGACGTCAACAAGACGTCTTTGGCATTTCTGACAGCATCCAGAGAATGAGTCTCGTTGAAAATTTTTATCTGCACCGTTGAAATCCGCCTCGCGGCCGAAATCGCATTTTCGATGGATCCAGTCGCAAAGAACTTGTCACGAGAGCGCGAAAGGTAATCGAGGGCTGCCTCTTCGTCGTCCGTGAGGCCTCTTAGCAAATGCAGTTCCGCAAGACAGGCCCAAGCGCGGGCGAGTGCGCCAGGATCATTCGTCTGTTCGATCAGTGCCAGCGCCTTCTCGCCTGATGCCAAGCTTTCCGCGATCGCTTCCGGCGAGGAGTATTCGGGCACTTCTGAAACGAGCATCGCGGTGCCAAGAACAGCCTGGCTGTATTCAAGCGGGTACGGCCGGAGGAGACCCTCGGCCTCTTGGTAGGCATACATTGCATTGCGGGCATCCGCCTCATCTCCGGTCGTACCATACAACGCTATATAAGCCTGACCGAGATCCAGCTTGATGATGCCTCGCAGCTGATCATCCTGTGCTTTGCCCAGTTTGTCCCAAGCACTATGGAGCGCGTCGATCGCAGCTTTATGGGCGCTGAGATCATCTCCGACCTCGCGCTGCAAGATGACGTTGCTTTTGGTGAGGTACGGGCCGGCTATCGTTCGACGCAAGTGATCGTTGTCTGGGTCGAACTCTTCTTGGTCTCTTTCAATCAGATCGATGGCCTCTTGCGCGAGGGCAAGGGCACGTTCCTGATTTTCGCTTCGATCTCCAAAGTGGCGTTCGTTGAGGTAGACCGCATACGAGTTTCGCGCCAGCGTTCCGCCAAGGATACGCTTTTCAGTTCGGAAGACCGCGAGAGCTTCCTCGAACGTTGCGATGATCTTCTGGTCCAGCGCACCTTCGTCTTCTCGATGCAAGCGGGAAAGCGTGTTCGCGTAGTCTGTGAGCGCCATTCCACGGGCCTCAAGTTCGAACGCGATATTTGGAACATCGAGACCGCACTGGTATGAGTTCGCAGCATCCTCGTACGCGGCAGGCTTCCATATGCCGATGTTCTCCAACAACCGAGCACGCACAAACCAAAGGTCGCGAGTGAGACGCGGCGATTTGGTTGGATCGACTAAATGAAGCGTTTTCGCAATGAGATCAGCGCCTTCTTCCAAACGATTCTGCGGATCCGGCACGTAGCGCCAATGGTTCAAGATCGCCTTCGAATATCGCAGAACGAATGTCGCATGTGCCTCCTCTGAACTCCAACGGCCGGTTGTCAGCAGATCGCGATAGTGCTGTAGCGCGTCAACACGGCTCTGTGCGCTGCCTACGAGGAGTAGGTGCTCGAGGAAGGCAGAAGTGAGGTAGGTTGCGGTAGTTTGATTGTTCTCCTTCTCCTGCCGCATCCACTGTTGGCTTTCTGGAAGCTCGAACTGGACAATGGCCGCTACTGCATCCTGAAGTGCTAAGGACTTTTCGTTTATCTGCTTGGCGAGCTCTGACGCTGCCTTGAAGAATTGTTCGCTAATTGCAAACCAAAGATCCGCCTGTTCCGGCTTGAGAGGCAATTTGATCTCGACGTACCCGTCTTCGTCTCCACCCGCAGCCGTATGCTCTTCAATCTTTGTGATAGCCGTAGCCATCTTGCAGCAGAAGCGCAGGTACTTGGCCATTTCAGCAAAACCCCCGGCCGAAGGATGATTGTGCTTCCCGGCAAAAAGGGCTCGTCTATCCAAGAACTCGTGGAAAGAAGGATCGCAAAGCAGAGGGCTGCTTTGCAGCTTCTTAGTCCAACTCTCTTCTCCTTTTCCTTTTGGTTCCATTGTCTCGTGGACGGCAACATAGACGTCGCGAAGGAGATTCATCCCAGTTCGGAGGCCCCGGGTTCGTAATTGATCGTCGACTTTCAAAGCGTCTGACCAGAACCCACCAAGAATTAGGTTGAACTTCCCAGTCCAGGTGAATTCATACGATTTATAGACATTGAGAAGCTCCGCCATGTTCGTGACTGCAGCGAACTGATCCACACACTTATGGACTTGGGACACCGCATCGCCCATCTGCTCAAGCCGGCTCGCAAGATCTGGGTTGAGCTGCCGACACGCCTCGGCTTCACGCAATAACTCGGGCGCGATGTCCGCCGCACGAGCCGCAGACTCTCGCCCCATTAGTTCCCACAGGTCGTCATAGCCTCTCGATCCCCAAATCCTCCGAAGAACGGCCTGTCGAGGCGTGATATTGGTAAGCATGGGTGGCAATCAATTGTGAAGCATATTAGTGGAACCTGCCAAAAAAGCCCGGAAGAGAGTGGTTTTGTTCAGCCATGGGAGATTTAGGGGCAAGGCGGCATACTAGTTTCGTCAAAAAAGGGAGCAGAGGAAAGAAATCAAAGTTGCGCCGCTGGTCGGTCAGATCTTTCCAGCACAGTGGGATCCGAAGCTTGGAATTCACGTGACTTGAAGTCGCG
>JADMIO010987915.1_pt1 | contig 50804 bp, 35 predicted proteins | sample 8958161 | NCBI WGS metagenome assembly JADMIO01 (sample SAMN16585339, study PRJNA669376) | soil metagenome | isolation source: Crop rotation soil | place: USA: Cullars Rotation, Alabama | collected 2011 | reverse complement strand
CGCGACAACTTGTCCACGTGGAATTCTAAGCTTAGGATCCCAATGTGCTGGAAAGAAGGCTGTGCTCATTCCAAGAGGCAGCCGGGTTATCGGTCAATATCGCAACGCGGTGTCAGTGGGTCAGTCTCGCGTCTTCGTGATCTGGACGCGTATTATCCGGCCCGATGGCGTCACCGTTCAGATCAGCTCTCCGGGGGGTGACAGTTTGGGGGAAGGCGGGCTGAGCGGCGAAGTGAACACGCATTTCTTCGCGCGCTTTGGAGGCGCCATTCTGTTGTCCATTCTCAATGCCGGGACCGCCGCAGTCGCGCGGGCACCCACGACCGAGATCGCTATTGGTTCTCCAGGGGCCGCAGCTAGCGCCGCCGCGGGCGCTACTTTCGCTCAAAACGACATTGTGCCCACCATCCAAGTTCAGCAAGGTTCGCCGGTAACCATTTTCGTGGCCCGTGATTTGGACTTCTCCGCTGTCAAACCTTTCCCCTAAGGAGACGGTCGTGAGCTCTGCGCCGGTCTCCGTTTATTTGCGCTCATATCTGGCGCCCTTTGCAGGATTGCTAGAGCGACCTGACGTCACCGATATTTTTGTGAATCGGCCCGGCGAAATCTGGCTCGAAACTATTGCTGGCGAACTCGAACGGCACGACGCACCCGTTTTGGACGAAACCACGCTATGGCGCTTGGCGCGACAGATTGCGAGTCTTTCTCACCAGGGCATCAGTCGCGAGCATCCTCTTTTGTCCGCCACTTTACCCGGCGGCGAGCGCGTCCAGATTATCGCGCCGCCCGCCACAAGAGAACATTTGGCCATAGCCGTGCGAAAGCAGGTGATGGCAGATCTACGGCTTACCGATTATCAAGCGCAGGGCGCATTTTCCGATCTTCAATTGGACAAGGGCTCCGACTACCGCCCGGTTGATCAGATTCTGTCCGAAATGCTGGAAGAAGGCCGCTTTGTAGATTTTCTCCGGCTGGCTTTGCAGGCTCGCAAGAACATCGTGATCGCTGGTGGTACGGCTACGGGCAAGACGACCTTCCTGAATGCCCTCCTCAAAGAAATTCCGCTGTCCGAGCGACTGATATTGATCGAAGACACTGCGGAAATTCAGATGGACCACCCAAACGGGTTAGGTTTAGTCGCGGTGCGCGGTACCGAGGGCGAAGCGGAGATTACAACGGATGATCTGGTGCAGGCCTCTTTGCGCATGCGTCCCGATCGGATCATCCTGGGTGAGCTCAGGGGCCCTGAAGCCGCGAGCTATTTGCGCGCGGTCAATACTGGCCATCCCGGTTCAATCACGACAGTGCATGCAAACAGTCCGCACGGTGCCATCGATCAGCTGGCTCTCCTGGTCCTTCAGTCGGGCATAAATCTCGGCCGTGCAGAAATAGCCGATTACATCCGGGGCATCGTCGATGTCTATGTTCAAGTGGCGCGCCGCCACGGACGGCGAGTAATCTCAGAAATTAACTTTCCTAAGCAGCATCGACGAGCGCGTTGAATGCGCGCTCATGGAAGACGCCCCGGGAACTCCAAACTATTGCGCTAAGCGCCGGCTATGATGAGCATAGGCTGGTCCTGCGTATCCGCGCACGCCGCTCGACCCTTGGCGGATCAGCAAACGCTATAACGGTTAGCAAGCCGGGTCGCTCAGCTACGATGTGGAATTCAATCGGCTTTCCCATTGAAAAGCGCTTTCAACAATATCGGTAATTTCAGCCAGTTTGGGTTTCCACCCTAAGCTGTCCCGCAACTTTGTGGCATCGGCCACGAGAATCGGGGGGTCCCCAGGCCTTCTGGGACCAAAGGTATAGGGTACCGATCGATGTGATACCTGTTCCACCGCCTTTATTATCTCATGCACGGAAAGGCCCCGACCATATCCGCAGTTATAAATCTCGGAGTGGCCTCCATCACGAAGAGAAGACAGAGCTAGAATGTGCGCATCAACCAGGTCCGTAACATGGATGTAATCGCGCACCCCGGTCCCGTCCGGGGTCGGAAAATCCGTTCCAAATATTTCCAGCTTTGAGATTCGACCCAATGCAGCTTGGCAGGCCCTCTTGATGAGATGGGTTGCGCGCGGCGTGGACTGGCCTGTACGCCCGCTCGGATCGGCTCCAGCTACATTAAAGTAGCGAAGCGCCACGTAAGAAAAGTCATGAGCGCGGGCGGCGTCTTCGAGCATCCATTCCGTCATAAGTTTGGAGCGCCCATAAGGGTTTATGGGGGTTGGATGGGTTGCCTCGGAGACCACCCCTTTTTCGGGAATGCCGTATACTGCTGCGGTCGACGAAAAGACGAATTTACGAACGCCCATTTCAATGCAGGATTCAATTAAACTGCGGCTCGCAACGGTATTGTTCAGATAATAGAAAAGCGGCCGCTCGACTGATTCAGGTACAACCACGGAGCCAGCAAAATGGATGACAGCATCGACCGCGTGCCGATGGATCAAATCCATGAGCAAAGGCTTATCAGTGACATCCCCTTCGACGAAAGACGCTTGCGAGCTTACCAGGCCGCGGAGGCCGGTGGTTAAGTTGTCCAGAACAACCACATCGTAATTCTGCTCCAGCAAGGCATAGGTCATATGGCTCCCGATGTAGCCCGCACCTCCAGTAACCAATACTGACATTAGACGTCCAGCCTCGAAATCAGGGACCCGCGTACGGGACAAACTATAGTGGATGACGACCAGATGCTACCGGACTCCCGCGGTTTCAATTCATTTGCCCGCCTAGCCAAAAAAAAGAGTCCCTAGTAGGCGGCCCGCGCGATCGCTCGCAGAGAAGGGGTTAGACGTTTGGTGACCACTGCGCTAGCCGGCTCTTCCACTTGCACCGTGGCGTTCATCGACAAGCCAACACGCAGCGGGTTTTGTTTCAAATCCGCCGCATCCAATAATATGCGCACGGGTACACGCTGTACGACTTTAATCCAATTCCCGCTGGCGTTTTGAGCTGGAAGAATTGAAAAGACTGCTCCTGTGCCCCCGCCGATGCCATCTACCGTGCCGTGGAATATTTTGCTGGATCCGTAAAGATCAGACGTAAGGTAAGCTCGTTGGCCAACCTTGATATCATCAATTTGGCTTTCTTTAAAATTGGCCTCGACGTAAAGCTGTCGGATAGGAACAATACTCATCAACCTCAGCCCCGGGGCGACTTGCTGGCCTGCCTGCGCATGCAATTGGGCGACGACGCCGTCCACGGCAGCCCTTATTTCCGTCCGCTGCAGCCTTAATATTGCACGTGCTAAGCCTATCCTGGCGATTTCGACGGCAGGAACCGTACTGCTATTAAGCTCTTTGACCATTGCTTCCGCCGCCACAGCATCATTTTCTGCAATGCTTAGCTCGTACTTTGCAGTCGTGAGTGCGGTTTGGGCATTTGAGGCCTCTTCTCCAGACACAGCCCCTGGCGTTCTGTTCCTCCGTTGGAACTGGAGCCGGGCCTGCTGAACTAGGGCTGCCTTGATGCGCACATTTGCCCGCGCGGCTTTGGCTTTGGCTATCCTCTCCTGCGCAACGCGCATTGCTTCTTCATAAGCAGCCAGAGCCGATTGATGGTCGAGCTCTGCATCCTTTGGGTCCAGCATCACCAAAATTTTGCCACGATGTACATACTGTGTATCGTGCACCAAGATCTGAGCGATAGTGCCATCGATCTGGGGAGCGACTTCTGCCAACGGTGCCACGACATAAGCGTCATCGGTAGATACGACGGGGGGCTGAAGCGCCCAATAGGCCAGACCGGCCGCAGCCGCGGAGCAGAGCGCAATGCTGAAGAACAAGGCCAACCTTGCGCGCAGAGCTAGTCGGCTCGACGGGAAGACCGTCGCCCGTTCCCCTGCGAGATCACCGAAGGGCTTTTCTGACTCAGCTCTCGCGAAGGCTATCGCCATTTGAAGGGGCCATTTGCCCGAGCATGACCATTTGACGTCGCTGACCGCGAGCGAATCAGGACAGACTAAAAGAATCACAGATTTTGCCGTAGGTTACCATGCCTATCATGCTGGAAACCCCGCTAAAATCCGCAAAAAGCGATTCCCTGGCTCTTACAGGCCCTCTGAGGCTTCCGCCGATGTCGACCGCCAAGCTGGCAGCAGCCATAGGAATTTTATCGGTTGCCACATTTATCGTGATCCTGGATGCGACGATAATAAACGTGGCCATCCCAAACGTAGCAGCCTCGCTCTCTGCCTCGCCGAGCGAAGCCACTTGGGTGATAACCTCTTACGCCGTGGCGGAAGCCCTCACCGTCCCGCTCTCAGGTTGGCTTTTCGAAAGACTCGGAGCTGCTCGGCTCCTTGTTGCCTGCCTCACTTGCTTCTCTTTCTTTTCCGCTCTGTGCGGATGGTCTTGGTCGCTAAAAAGCTTGGTCCTATTCCGAGTGCTGCAGGGACTGAGCGGGGGGCCGCTAATACCGGTTTCGCAAACTCTCATTGTCAAAATCTGCCCGCCCAAGACGCTAGAAATGGCCATGGGTATTTGGATGATGATTAGCATCGCCGCCCCTGTCGTAGGACCTTTGGCGGGAGGAATACTGACAGACAGTTTCGGATGGCGTTGGGCGTTTTATCTCAACGTGCCTATAGCTGCAGCTTGTGCCGGAGCAGCACTTTTTCTCTTCCGGGACCACCATCGCCCCGCGCTCAACCGCCAGCCCGTGGATTTCCAGGGACTATTTTTTCTTTGCATCTGGGTAAGCGCTCTGCAGATCATGCTCGGGATCGGGGAGGACAATGATTGGTTTCGATCCACTATCACTTGGTATCTGCTCGCGATTACAATATTGGGGCTCATCCTATTTGTGGGGTGGGAGCTTACGGATCGGCACCCTATTGTCGACTTAAGGATACTTCGGCACCGCGGCTTTGCTGTCTGTACTCTTGTTTTGTTTATTGCGTTGGGAGCTTTCGTCGGTGGGCTTGTCTTAATGCCTCTGTGGTTGCAGCTGTCGATGAACTATACGGCGACGCAAGCGGGCACAATAATGGCCTGCCAGGCTTTATTGGGATTGGCCGCCGCGCCGGTCGCCGCCGGTCTGATGCGACACTTCGACCCCCGCGGCTTGATGTCGTTTGGTCTTTTGATCCTTTCCATCTCGATCTTTCTTCGAACTGGTTTCGCGACTTCCATAACCTTCAATAAGATCTTAGGGCCTCAGCTATTAATGGGCCTCGGCCTGCCCTTTTTTTTCATCCCTCTTATGACGCTGTCACTAACCGTTATCCCCCCGACAGGCACAGCCGCTGCTTCGGGCATTATTAATTTCGTACGGAATATAGCTGGAGCAGTGGCAACAGCAGCGGTGGTGGCAGTGTGGAATGTGGATGCGAAGGAAGTGCATGCTCAACTGGCAGTGCTCGCGAAGAGTCAGGCGCTGGTGCAGGGGGCAAAGCTAGTACCAGCCGACCTCCGAACGCTTGCTGTGCTCGATCAAACGGTTTGGATTCAGGCGCAAACCATTTCCGCCAACAATATTTCTACTGTGATAAGTCTTCTATTGGTGATAAGTGCGCTCGCGGTATGGTGCATTCCGAGGCAGAAAGCTTCTGAGAACGGTCGTCGCCTCCCCCATGAAGGCGCTTCTTGATAGCGCCTATTAGACCTCGGGTCGATTACCTTCCCATCCGGTCCCCTGTGGAAATCTCCTGCCGCAGCCGCGCGAGCTGACCCTACCAATGAGCTGTAACAGCAGCGCGCGATATGAAAAGCGGGACGTTGCTCCAGAAAGGGCTCATACCTCTCCCTGCGAGCCCGCTAATGGCGCACCCCCTCACGCCTACCATCATCGGGTATGCGTCTCGGGAGGCCTCTGCGAGGTGGTAATTGGGGCAGGCCCGGGATATCAGGAGGGCATTCTCGACAAAATTGTGCCAATGTGTGTCGGAACGGCTTCTGTTAGGAGAGACTCAGCGGCATGGCCCATCCCATTTATGTCCGCGGCTCTGCCGCAATTGGCATCGCAATTGTTCTATTTGTAAGTGCACAGAGTTCGCCCGCACGCGCGGCAGCATTTGCCAATGGAATACAAAGCGCCAGTGCTGGGTCCGTCGCAGCGGCGGGCGCGACGGCGATTGCTGATGACGCATCCACCGTCTATTACAATCCGGCCGGTATATCACTCTTGAATCGCCCGGAGCTTCTTTCGAATACCGCCATACTCGATATCTCAACGCGATTTCGAAATGGCGGAACACTGGATCCGCTCGGCAATCCGGTGCGCGGCTCACCCGGAAGCAAAGATCAGTACATAGTACTTCCAAGCCTGTTCGCGGCCTTACCGGTTTCCGATCGAGTTCACTTAGGTATTGGCATATTTAGTCCATATGGCCAGGTCAACACGCTTCCTGGTGATTGGGTCGGCCGATACCATGTGCAGAGAACAGCTTTGAAAACGGTCGATATCGATACGGCGATGTCGTTGAAGCTCACCAGTGCGATTTCTGTTGGAGCCGGAATTGATGCGCAACGTGCGCATTATTCCCGCGGGAATGCCTTGGATTTTGGCTCACTGTGCATCATCTCGATTGGCCCCGTAAGCTGTGGCCAATTAGGACTTAGCCCCCAAGGCGCAGACGGAAGCTTCAATGTCGATTCTGTCAATTGGAGCGCCGGATTCAATCTCGGGCTCCTCTACAATGACGAAGACGTCACGCATTTTGGCCTGAGTTATCGCTCTGCGATCCGTCACGATTTTGCAGGAAGTGCAAACTTTAATGTGCCCCCCGCAGCCGTTCCCCTTACGCTCGGCGGACTTTTCAAGAATACTTCCGCGTCCTCGTCGCTCACCATGCCAGACACATTGTCAATTGGGGCGGATCGTATCATCTCGGATCACATTACCTTACTTGGGGATATCGATTGGACAGGTTGGAGCAGGCTCAAGCAACTATCCTTGACATTTTCAAACCCAGTACAACCGGCGCAGAGTCAACAGCTTAATTGGAAGGACAGTTGGCGTGTGTCTCTCGGGATGATCTATCGGCTCGACGATAGCCTCGACCTGCGTACTGGAATTGGATGGGACGAGACGCCCATCTCCTCCTCCTTTCGCACCGCTGACCTTCCAGACTCGGACCTCATCCTCACGGCCTTCGGTGCGAGTTATCGCTTGAACGATATGATGTCGGCGACGATTGGATATTTCCATGGATTTTCCACGCGCGCATCCGTTGGTTTGGCCGTGCCCGGATCGGGCTTACTGCTGGGTTCTTTTCAGAATCATACAAATGAGGTCAGTTTGGACCTTCGGGCCCAATTTTGAGTGAGGCGTGATCACCATTTTGCTGGCCACCCGCAGCCCGCCAGCTGCCTTGTTCAGTTTGGTTCGGCCTGCATTGAGGCATTCAAGTTCTACGTGCATGGTGCGTCGAGGTAGGGCCTGTGTGCATCTCAACCCGATATCGCAGTGTCGATGGTTGGTGCTCGTGCAGCGGCCAGATTAGACGTCTCCTCAGAGGCACTTCAAATAGATTTTAGAGGGAGACCGACTCTAGAGCCTGTAGCTTGCCTACGAGATCCTTGTTGAGCGGCCAAAACTTTCCGTCGCAAGTGAGCAATTCCCAGACATCCGGTCTCTGGATCCAAACTCGCGCAAGTCCGGTGTCGAGATGCCCATAGCATGGTTGCCGAATCCCATGATGTTCAACCAACGGGCCGACAGACGGCCATATCATACCGAAACGACGAAGCATGCGAAGAAGCGTAGGCTCCATCACCGCACAGAGATGTGTCACGCCGCTTTTCGACGCCATTGCGATGACAGCTTGCATCAGGCCAAGCGAGCTGTCGGGAATGCGTCGCCGAGGATCGTGATCTGACGTTTCAAATTTCCCAACAACAGTTCCGTCTCCAGCGCGCCGCCGCATCATTTTGGACACTGCAAAGCGGGAAATCTCTGCGGTGTGGGCCCAAGGCAACGAACAGTTGTCCTGCGACACCAGTGGGTGCCGGCAAATCTGTCGCATTGGCAAGCCCATTCCGTCCTTTCCGTTGCGGGGCAGGAGCAGTCGAACGGTCCCAACTATTTTCCCACTTTCTCGATGCCGCAGCAGGCCGTGCATAGCAGCAGAATCGAATTCATCTGTTTCTAGTCCCCCCGGGTTCTGCTGAGGATCCTCAAACGGATTTTCAACGCAATAGACCTGGTACCTTAAACGGAAGCACTCCCTGATCTGCTCGTTACTTTCGGCGAGAATCACCTCGAAATATTGGTTGTAGAGGTCGAGGAGACTGCCCTTTTTGGGGCCGTTCGCGACCTCAGGCGGTCTCGTCGAATTCGGGAAAAATGGTGCTATATATCCCATCATGCCCCCACCTGCCGTCCCGCCAAAGCGCGCAACGCCCCCTATTTGGCGGAGAGAGTAGCGCCCAGCGGTTAATGGCCTTTTAAGGGGTATATCGCCCGGGAGCGATTATGCCAGCTGGGTCGAATGCGGCCTTAATCTTGCTGACCAGCTGCCAATACGGCGTCTCTGGTCTGATCGCCCAATCCATTGCATCGATAGCCAGACGGTAAGGGAGAAATCCCTCGGCGCGCCCCGCTTCGAGGAGCGCCCGGTAGCAGGCTTGCGCCGAGACTATATCATTGGGATCTTGCCGGCGGAACAGCAGTGGTACCGAACTGTCAAAGCATCGATCAGAAAGGCTACTCAGCGTGATCAACGGCTCTATTCTATGCGCGGTGCAAATGCGCTCGACCATGTCGACATAGATCCGCACCCGGTTGGGCCTCATCGGGATGAGCGGTGGATACCAGATAAGACCACAGCCATCTCGCGCTGGGTCCAAGTCCCGACCCTGACTTACCGCAACGTTTGAGGTCCAGTATGCGAGCTGCAGTGCCACCTCACTTGGACGGCCAGCAAGGACCTGCATTGCGAGATCGAGGACTTTCGCCCTGCGCGCCAACCGGTGCTGACGTAGCGGCGGAAAGAGCGCAGTGAACCGATGAACCCGGCTTGCCAATTCCGGCGAGATAAACGTAACGCGGCCGGCCAAAGGGGCGAGGATCCGGCGTACTTCTGCACGGGCTGCGTGAACGACGGCCCTCGTGCCATAGAGCGCACCGATTCCGGTCCAGGCGAGGGCCTTGCGGCCACCAGCAAGCTCCTTCACTACCGCAGCCGGCAGGATCCCGTCCGGACCAAGGCGCTCGCGGGGATAATCTGTCGACATGGCGAGGACCCGTCTCGTATTCATCAGGTTGATCGACCCGGCAACGCCGCCCAGGGAGCGCAGGATTTGCTGAACTGCCAACACTGCCCGCTCAAGATCAGCCTCCTGCTTGACGCCGAACAAGAACGCCTGGATGCTTTCCGGACGCGGTGCAAGAGCGATTGTCATCTGGGTGACGATGCCAAAATTGCTTTGCGCGAAAAGTCCGTCGAGGTACGGGCCAATCTTCCATTTGAAGCCGCGGTCCACAGCTTCACCGCCGAGTTCACTTAGCGGCGAGCGATAAAGGCGGCCGTCGGCTAAGACGGCCTCTACGCCCATCATGGCCCCGAAGTGATCCGCATAGGGGGTAATTCCGTAACCACGCTCAAGCGCATTGCCAATGAGACTGCATCGCGGGCCCGCACCCGTCGTGGGCACCAAGAATCGCAAGCCATTTGCCTGAAGATAATTGCTTAGATCGCCCTGTGTGACGCCGGGCTCGACAGTGACGAGGCCCCGTTCTGCATCCATCTCGATGCGCTTCAAGCCGGATAAATCAACGATAGCGCACCCATCTTGTGCGGGAAGGCTGCAGCCATAGCCCCAATTGTGTCCAGTGCTGAAGGGATATAAGGGCAGGCCGTGCTCAGAGGCCGTGGCTACAATCGCCTGAACGTCTTCGACGGACTTCGGCTTAACAGCCGCCAATATTGCCCGTTGGATTGCAGTCGTAGATTTGCCATACGCGCGCTCGGCCTCCGCCGCTTCGACCACCGCCTCCTCGCCAAGCCGTGCCCGCCAACTCTCAATCGCCGGAGCGAAGTGGACGCTTCGGGTCATGGCTTCGCGCTGAAGCCGTATATAGGCATCAATTTACCGCGGTCCTTCATAGGGCGCCGACTGACTGCTTTACAAACCCCTTGATTGGGGTGAACTGTGGTGGCCATTTCTTCTCAACTGCTGCGGGCTCTTCATTTAATGATCCCCAAAGGCGGGGAATTCGGCGCTTAGAAAGAGCCGTGCACAGTAAAGATTCAAGTGGACCATCACCTCGAGGAGACGCTAGGTTACGGTAAGTGTTGCAACGCAGCAAATTCACTTGGGTCACCGACCGGCATAAGAAATATAAACGGCCGGTTTTAGCGCTACAATTACTGCTTACGGCAGCGATCCTGGCGTGGGTCCCCGGCAACGCTACGAAACTGGCTGTAATGCTCTTGGTTTGGGCAGCCGGATTTGGCAGGCTTACGCAAGCCGAGCTCCTATTGATGCTCGCTACAGACGCGATCTTTGTCGCGATGGATTTCGCGACCCTTCATCGAGGATCTTTTCGCTTCACCTCCCCTGATCTCCTGGGCCTTCCATATTACGAATTTGTGATCTGGGGGGTTTATGTCCTTAACGCGATCCGCTTCTGGGGACCAGAGCAGCCGCAACAGCGATCAAGTATCTTGGCAGTCGCCTTGCTCGTGCTATTCGCGCTGCCATTCTCTCTGATCCAAGACTATAGCGCGCTTTTTTTGGCGTCTGGCTTCGTTTTGGCGATCGGACTGGGAGTCTTTCACGAGGATCGCGATATCGCCTTCGTGGGCTACATGATCGCGATGGGCGCCCTTATTGAATATAGCGGCGTCTGGTCGGGACAATGGCGTTATGAGGGCTCTACCCTTGCCGGCGTCCCTCTCTGGTCTGCGACGATGTGGGGCGGCGTGGGGCTATTCATCCACCGCCTTTGCGTGCCGCTCATGCGATGGTTGGCTGGCGAGGGCGCCGATCGCGTCGGTGCCGAGCGGATGTAATAGCGCTTTGTAACTTCCGGTTTGGCCGCCCAGGGCTCCCGTCGACTGACAAACTGCTGCGCGCAAAATGAAAGAGGGGGCTCGCGCCCCCTCTTTTCCTAAGTCAGGTCGGCTGGATTATCCCGCCATTGTGTCGGTACGTTTTTGGCGACGGCGAGAGAACATGCCCAAGCCCAAAAGTCCGGCGCCGAAGAGGGCGATGGATGCCGGCTCGGGCACAGCGAAAGCTTGCGTCGGGTCCGTAATCAAGTCGGCAAACGTGGTGCGATTATCCCCCCACCCTGGAGCGCAGCCCGTGCCGCATGGATCGAAGCTGTCGCGGTTACGGATGTCGGCTATGTCCGGCATCACCAGTCCGTTCAAATTCAGACTGAACCACTGTCCTGCCAGCGAGGATGCCCAAGCCCCCCCGGCGGTTGGGTCGACCTCGGCATAAAAGACGGCCTGACCCGATCCTGTTGCGGGGTTGGCGGCTGACGCAACCGTGACTGTGGGGTCGACGACACCGCCGCTGTCTTGCGCTCCGGGCACAAAATCAAGGCGCGCCAACAAGGTGCACCCGCTCGTTCCCGCCGGTGCATTCGCGCATGACACACCCGTAAACTGGTTCTGAGCTGTCCGGAACGTCGTTGGGTCTGAAGCCTCCAACGACGACTGCGTTACATTATTCGTGTCCCACCAATACAGGTCAATGACGCCGCCATTCCCCAGTACGGGCGTGGTCCCAGGGGCGGAGTTAATATGAATCCCATAGAACATGAACAGGATTTCACTGCCGCCAGGCGTGCTGTCGAAGTAATGCGTGCCGGCGCTGCTTATTGTTTCGTGGGGTACGGTCACGGTTCCATTGAAGATGGTTGACATAACGCCGACACCCCAATTTCCTTCGCCACCTTGGGTAGCTGCGTTTATGCAGCCTACGCAGTCGGCCCCTGTGGTGCCGCTCGTTGCGGCGTAACCGCCGGTAGTCGCGTTGATGGGAGAGAACTGTTCCACGCCGTCAAACTTTGAGTAACTGGGTCCGATAGGCGGAGCAATTGGGCTAGCCGAAGCGCTCGCGGCGGCCAAAGTCATCCCAAGGCCAGCAACTCCACACAGAAGCAATTTTCTCACGGTGATCTCTCCTAAGAATTACGCGTTGCTTCTTTCAAAGCAACTTCAGTGCCAGATTGGTACGTTGGATAATGAATTCGCAAAAATAGTTTAACTTCAATATGTTATTTGTCGGGCCGGGGTAGGCGACCTCCCCGGCCCACGCGCGGTTGTATAGGATTTTTACAGTTTTCAGCGTGCCACGCGATTGGGTGAAGGACGTCCGCTGTAGTCCAGGCGCGATACCTAGCCAGGCATCTAAACAGAACGGACAGGGTCGGTCCGGGCGACCAGAAGCTCATTTGACTGAGGCGACGGGCTTCTGCTCCCCAGATTGCGAAACCAATATTGCCGGACTTCAGCGCAGTTCCAGCCTCTGCTCTGTGGACGCAGGTAAATCTGGGGCCGCTGGTCCGAAAGCTGCACTCAAGGCAGTCAGTCGTTGCATTCCCAGCGTGTACTATCCGTCCTGTTTCTAGCAGATACCGTTACGCGACCGCCAGACCTCGTGTCTTGCTGACAAGCTGGTCATGCAGACGACCGCCATCCGTCAGCACTTCCCAACACCGCGGGTCTGCGCGACGCGCCCGCTCCAACACGTCCGGCAAGTAGCAGTAGCAGGGCTGGCGGATTCCATGATGCTCAACCAAGGGTCCGATCGGGGTATAGCAAAGGCCCAGGCGAGCTAACATCCGGAGGAATTTTGGTTCCATCACCCCGGCCCAGTACAGAATATTTCGTTTGACAGACTCGCGCAGCAGGAACTGAGAAAGGGCCAGGAAAGCCAAGTGCGTTTCCAAGGCGTTGTCCGTCGGGGTAAACGGCGGTGCGTCCCCTTCATCCGACCTGCGACGGCGGAATTCCTTGGAGATCGCGAACCGCGAAATCTCTATCGTTTGGGACAGATTGACGTAATCGGACAGATCCAATGAGTTCGCACGCAGCAATCGTTCGATTGGCAAACTGTCGGGGGCGCCTCCTCTTGTGTGGATTAGGCGTACGGAACCCACCGCAGTTTGCGTAAGACGATGGAATAAGACCCCTTGAACTGCGTGATCATCGAAAGCATCCATTTCAAGACCATCGGGATGCTCTTGCGCGTCCTCGAATTGGCGCTCGAGACAGTAAACTTGAAAGCGCAATGCATGAGCAATTTCAAGTAAAGCAGATGAATCCGCCACCACTGTCGAAAAATAACGGTCGTGCCGGGCAAGCAGACTGTCTTCGTTAGACCGGCGATCTGCTTCAACCGGCTGAGCGAACACGATGCGGTTCTTTGCATTCATGGATTCCAACTCTCAAACGCCGTTTCTGCAGATCCTAAGAACCGATGCATTACAGCTCGCTGAACAAATCCCCCCCGTTTTGACCCATTACCTGCTCTTCTGGCCAGCTATCCAAGCTCTGCTTTGTTTAAGAAGTCGTTAAGCAACAAATCGGTCGCGCACGAGAAGAATCACTCGCGCAAAGGGCCGCGACCACCCTGCAAAATCATTCCTATTTCTGCTGGCAAAAGCGCAGGTCCGCTATTTAGCGAATCGCGCGTATCCCCTTAGGTTTCCCCTTCAGTGAAAGCCGCCCACAGCGTTCTGTGTCTGCATTTTTAACTCCAACTTCACCAACTGCTCAAGAAGTTTCGTCGCTCGCACACTAAAGAATTAGCAACCAGAAATCCGGCAGCAGCTGCGCGATATGGATGATCTCCGTGCGCTGTCGCTCAAAGATAATAATTCCAGAAATCGTGAGGTCGTCAAAAAAACTCGGTGGGCCTAGGAATTGTCAAAGGTCTTAAAGCCACGCTCCGCGGGAGGAAAGCCGGGGGTTGCCGAAAGTTCCGTACCAACGTGAAGAAGCACGCTTCAAGCCGTATTGTGCGAAGTTTTATGGTTAACCAGACCTGGGCCATGGACTTGTGCATGACCAGCTGGCCTTGGGAAAGGAGATACGGGTTTGACGGTGGTTGATATCTTCTCGAAGTTCTCGCCGCTGACTGATCCGCGGTTCAGCTATCGGGGTGAAGACCTGGTAGCGACACTGGAACGGGTCTGGCCCAGGACGGGGTATCCCGACACCATCCGTGTCGATCAGGGATCGCAATTCATCTCGCGCGATCTGGCCTATGCCCATGGCGTTACGCTGGGCCGGCCGGGAAAGCCCGCAGACAACGCCTTCATCGAGGCCTTCAACAGCAGCGTCGAGCGGAATGTCTTCGGCCCGGCGAGCGCAGCAGGAGCAGATCCGAGAACTGCAGCGGCTTTTGGGCAGGAAGACCATGACGCTCATTGGTTCATCGCCGAGGACGGGCCTGATGGATTGAGGCCGAAAACTCTGGCTTCGCGGATGAGGGAGCGTTTGGGAGCGGAGCATAACCAGAACAGGCTCTCCTTATGAACGAGGGCAATATGGGCAGCAGGTCATTCCCGACCTCCTGGCCAGAAAAGCTTCTGTCTTCTGCCTCATCGAATGGCTATCTAATCTGTTTGGCAGTCCGCGTCCGCATAAACGGTTGTTTTTGCTCATTGATTTTAGATCAACACTCGCGTCGGCCAGAGTAAATGTCGACTCGAACGCATTGCTTGCGGAAGATGCCAAACTTCCAAGCATGGCGGTCGCAATTCAGCTATATGTTGCTACCGTTGTTGCGATGGCCGCTAGCCAAAGGCGGTCTGGGACGTTGCAGTTTTCTTTACGTATCAATATCTTAGTATAAGAGAAGTGCTGATTCTTACTTTTGGGGGCCAGATGAAAAAGAGAAGATCCGCTGCCAGCCGCGGCTTTGCGTTGGTTGCTATGGCGATGCTCGCCTTGACCGGGTGCGCTGCTCCAGGAACCCCAGCTCCTCCGGTATCGGCCAACGTAGCTGAAACCGCTCCCTACGTCATAGGCCCGGGCGACATGCTGGATATCTCCGTGTGGAAGAATCCCGACCTGTCGACAAAGGTTCCAGTTCGCCCAGACGGGCGGATTTCAACACCGCTGGTGGCTGACGAGGTCGCCGCAGGAAAAACCCCCGTGCAGCTCGGCGAGGACATTCAAACCCGGCTGAAGAAGTTTGTGGCTGATCCAATTGTCACGGTGATCGTTAGCAATTTTGTAGGGGGATACGAGGAGCAAATTCGCATTGTAGGGGAGGCTGTCACTCCCAAATCCATCCCCTACCAGGCTCATATGACAGCACTGGATGCGATGATTGCCGCAGGCGGACTTACGCCTTATGCGGCGGGAAATAGGGCAAAAATCGTTCGCCATGTTGGTGGCAAAGAGGTGGACGTGAACGTTCGGCTGAGCGACCTCCTCAAGAATGGAGACTTGAGCGCCAACACGGACCTGCGCCCGGGCGACATCATTATAATCCCACAGTCTTTCTTTTAATGCCGAAGCTTGGGCTGCGCTCGGCTCGAGCGATAATTAGACTCAGCCGCGCGTAGGGATGTCGTGAGCTCCAAAACCAAATTCAGATGGCTTGCCTTGCCGTCAATGGTGGTTTTCACCGTTGCGGGCAGTGCAGTCGGGCAAGTGCGAACGCCAGACGGTGCGGAGGCGCCCAGTGTAGCCGCAAGCTCCGTTGTTTCCTCGGCCCCGAACACGCCGGCGATCTCTTCTTCATCTACCGGCGCGACTTCAGCTGAAGGACCAGCGTTATCAAACAGTCTCACGCCCTTGGCTCCCGAGTTCCAAGTACATGCATCCGTGAATTTCAGCGAGTCCTATGTCTCCAACGCCAGTGGTTATGCCGGCCACAGCACGCCCGACTATTTGTCAATATTAGGCTTTTCGTCCGACGTGCATGAGCATTCGCGGCGCATCAAATTGGACGCCAATTATAGTTTTGTGTCTGATTTTTACGCCAAGGGCACGATACCCACCCAGATCTACAATTATCTCCAGGCGCTTGCTTTGATCGATGTTGTTCCGGAATATCTTGATCTCAACCTGAGAGCCTTTGCCCAACCGATTGTGACCAGCAACTTTGGTGTGCTAAGCGCCGGCAACCGCGAATTACCCGGTGGCTTCACGAACTCCTATGGGTATACCGCAACGCCAGATCTGAAGTTTCATTGGGGCAGCTTTGCGACATTCCATACTATACCCAGCTACGGTCAGGTCTTTTTCGCGACGCCCGCCGGTACCACTCCTGCTAACACTATTCCCACCTATTTCGACGCAGCGAATACGACGCTGCGGTCTCTTACCGAAGAAATCGACAGCGGGAGCGATTTTAACAGGCTAAATTGGAAACTCTTTGGCCAATTGAGCGAGACCGCCCAGCCGCAAAATCTTCTCTCAGAGAAATCGGGCATCGTCGATGCGCGCTACGCCCTCAATTACGAGTGGTCACTACTTGTGACTGCTGGCTATGATGCAATCTCGGATACTCAAGCTTTGACCCATAATTTGTCCGGTCCAGTTGCATTGGCTGGTTTCGGCCTGAATCTTGGTAAAGACTTCTCCTTACAGCTAGAAGCAGGCCAGCGATATAACAGCCTGAGTTTCGATGGGAATTTGCGCTACGATTTGAGCCCGGTCAGCAAGGTGACAGCCTCAGCAACTGATTCTGTGCAGACGCCGGCGAGCCAATTGCTTAGCAACCTTAGCAGCCTGACCGCCCTCCCGAACGGCACTTTGACCTCCGCAAGCGATGTCCTGGCAAATGGGACGGCCTCCACCCTCTCATCATTCGACGTGCAGTCGGCTGACAGGCTCGGTCTCAACCGCCTAACGTCTCGCTATCAGACGGTGACTGTGTCGTTTATCGAAGAGTTTGGCCGGACACAGGCCAACCTCTCTGCATTTGGCACGCGGATGACCGTATTGACACCCGGGGTTGGTATAATTCCGGATGGAGAAGCATGGGGCATCCAATTGGCGGCATCGCGCAACCTCTCCCCTCTCCTCACTGGGACTTTCGGGGGCGGCTATACAGATGACCGCGAGTTCGGCGATCGGGCATCGATCATCTCTGCCCAGGGCGAATTGGATTACTCTTTGTCGCGGAAGACATCCATCTTTTTGCGTTCGGCGTACATCCACAGGTCGAATTCCGATACATCGGTGGCTCTCTCGCCTCTAAGTGGCAACCTGGACGACCTTCAGGTGACGTTGGGGCTAAGCCACGCATTTTAAAGTAGTGGCAATGTCACATCAGCAAGAGCGGACAAATTGCGCCGCGCCCTTAACAATCACGCCTATCGAAGCAGCAGACCAAGCTCTCTGGGACAAGTTCGTGCTTTCTCATCGAGAGGGCACGTTTTTTCACCGTCACGCTTGGTGCAATATTTTCAAAGAAGTTTTTGCTCTTGAACCCAGATACCTGGTGGCGAAGAGGGACTCGGAAATAGTCGGAGTACTCCCACTGGTGCTTCAGCGCAGCCTTTTGTTTGGTACAGGGCTGCTTTCGCTCCCATTCTGCGTTGAGGCCGGCCCTCTGGTCCTGGACGACGAAGTCGGTAAGGCCCTAACAGATGCAGCTATCGCGATCCAAAATGAGACCAGAGCTCCTTATCTGGAATTCCGCTCGCGTAAGGCGACACATGAGGGCTGGGCTGTCCGCAACGATCTATACGCCACGTTCTGCCGCTCGATAAGCGCTGATGAGAATGAGAACTTAAAGGCGATACCGCGCAAACAACGCGCGGTGGTGCGCAAGACGTTGGAGAGCGGGCTGCAAAGCCAAGTTAATGGTGACATTGGCGAAGTGTTTAACATCTATGCTGAAAGCGTGCGCAACCTCGGGACTCCGGTCTTCCCAAAACGCTATTTTTCAGTTCTTCGGGCCACTTTCGGAACAGACTGCGATACCGTGACCATCAAAGATAATGGCGTACCTGTAAGTACGGTGGTTAACTTCTATCACCGCGATACCGTCCTACCCTATTATGGCGGAGGGACCTCGCGCGCCCGTCGAAATGGCGCCAATGATTTTCTCTACTGGGAAGTCATGCGCCTCGCCGCGGCACGCGGATATAAAAAATTTGACTTTGGAAGAAGCAAGGCTGGAACCGGCGCCTTCGCCTTCAAGAAGAATTGGGGATTCACCCCCGAGTGGCTGGAATATGAATTCCATTTTCTTCCGGGGCACTCTATGCCCGACAAAAATCCACTAAACCCAAAATATGCCCTAATGATTAAGGCCTGGAAATCGCTACCTCTCCCATTAGCGAATGTCCTCGGTCCATGGCTTATTCGCGGCCTCGGCTGATCACCGGCAGTTCCAACTTAATGCCAAGTTAGAGCCAGTCTATTGGCTTCTGGAAGGTCTGCGAATTGAACCTTGCTGGCCAATAGCGCTTTCAGCAAGCCTTTTGCTGCATCATGACTTCCCGCCGCCTCTAAGCTTAGAACCAAATGGTAAGATATCTCACCATCGCGTGGACGCAGCTCATGGGCCCGCTTGAACAGCGGCACACTATCGGCCGCCCGGCCATGCTTCAGTTTTATCCAACCCAAGGTGTCGAGCATCTCAGAGGAGTCCGGCGCAAGCGCCACCGCGCGACTTGCCAAACTTACCGCTTCCGCCGGATCCTGGTCCCGTCTCAGCCAAGCAAGGTTGTTCAAGCTTACTGCATCATCCGGCTTCCGTTTTAAGACTTCGCGAAATTCCCGAATTGCATCACCGTCATTTCCCTGCTGCAATAATAACGTCGCATATTGACTTCGGGTGGCGGTGTCATCGGGGTTCTTGCTTATCCAGTTCGACAATATTTGGACAGCCGATTTCGAATCGCCCGCAGCAGCCGAAATCGCCGCTATCCTCAGTACCACTGCACTATTCGGATTCGCTGCAAAACTTTTCTTGTAGACCGCCATGGCTTGATCGCGCCTTCCGGCGCGGCCTAGTGTATCGCCGAGCAATAAATCGGCCTGCGGGCCAGGATTGGAAGCCTGATAGGCTTGAGCAGCTGCAATAGCGCCTTGGCTGTCTTTTTCCGCGAACAGCAAGTTAATTTGTGCTAGCCGTACCTGGGGAGAATTGCTTGCCAGCTGAACGGCATTCTTGAGCGCCCCGTTTGCGCCTGTTCGATCACCATTGGCATAGAGGGCGTTGCCCAGAAGAATTTGGGCGTCGGGCGCTCGCGGATCTAATCCCACCAATCGGCGGGCGGCCGCAACAGCTTCTGCTTTCTTTCCCATTGAAAGCTGGAGAGTTGATAGAATTGCTAATCCCTGCGCACTCCGAGGTTGAACCTTTAGGAGATCGTTCGCCGCATTGAGCGCACCAGCACGATCCCCGCGGCTGCCCAGGTAGCGCGCCAAAGCCAGTCGCGGCGCAGGATCTTGCGGCGACGCCTTGATCGCCTGCATGAGGATAGCACGGACTTGCCCGTCTTGGTTCTGGCGCGCCGCGATCTCCGCCAACTTCAGATATGCGCCCATGTTCCGCGGATTTAGGGCCAGAATTGCACGGAGATCCTTGGTGGCATCTGCATATCGTTGCATGGATTCCAAGACGATCGCATGACCGTACAGTGCGGGCTGGCTTGCAGGGTCGACCTGCATCGCTTTGGTGTACGACGCCAACGAGTCATCGAGTTTATGTTCGACAGCAAGCACTTGGCCTCGAAGAAGGAGTGACGTTAGTCGTTGGCGCGGATCACCGCCCAACTTGTCGGCCACCGATAGGGCATCTTCAAAACGTCGCTGGGAAATTAAGGCGACGACCAGCGGATTGGCTAGCACAGGGTCCGTGGGCTTTCGGTCTACCGCCGCAATGAGATCTTTCAAAGCCTGATCGGCCTGCCCCGATTGCCTCTTCAGCGCGACAAGCTGCAAGACGGCAGCGTCGGTGCCTTGACCGGATTGTATCAGCTTTTCGAGCAGCTCCTGCGCCTCGCTTGTCCTACCGCCCTTAACATAAAGACTAGCCAACGTTTGAGCGGCAGCAGGATTCACTTTCTCTCTAACGGCTTCGAGAGCGCTAATCGCTCCACCCACATCGTTCTGCCTCATTCGCATCGAGGCTAATTGAGTTCGCAGCTCCACGTTTTGTGGAAATCGGCCAACTGCTCCATTCAGAATGGCAGCAGCGGTGTCCAAGTGGCCAGACTTGGCCGCCATTTCTGAGAGCGAGACAGCGATCCCCGGCTGTAGCTCGACAAATTCCTTCGGCAATACTTGAGCAACGCGCCAGGCATCCTTGACATTGCCAGCCCGAGCTAACAATAGAGCGCGATAATAGATCCCCATTGGCATGCCGGGGTTCTTGACAAGCGCGGCATCAACTGCAGCCCTCGCCTTGTCATCCCTCTTCAAGCGCATAAGTACTTCAATCCGTGCGAACTGTGCCGAGAAACTTGATGGAAATTTCGACACAAGTTGGTCAGCTAAAGCCAACGCTGCGTTGGGATCATTTGCATCTACAAGCAAACCAATTTTGACCAAACTCGAATCGAGCCTGTTGGGCGATAGCGATATGGCTTCATCCGCGAACTGCAGCGCAGTACGATGATCGCCAATCCTTTGCGCGATTCGTGCTCGCAAGAGCAAACTAGGGACATCGCGGCGGAGCTTAAGCGATTTCTCAATCTCAGTAGTGGCATCTGCCAATTGACCAAGATTGAGAAGAGCCCAAGCGCGCGCGTAGAGAATAACCGGTGTCAAATCAGAAGATGAGTTGGGACCAGGAAACTCAGTAAGGAGCTGTTTTTCCTCGTTTCGCGAGATCATCGTTGAAAACAGAGACGGCAAAACCAATCGGTCATCCGCACCATCCCTGCGCGCTTGGCGAAGCTCGCGTTCAGCGTCGTAGTAACTTCCAGTCTGCAGCAACACGATTCCAAGCTGCGCGCGCACTTTGCCGTTATGCGGATCGAGACCAACTGCGTTTTTGAAATCGATTACCGCCAAGGGCAGTTTGCCGGCTTTAATCGCTTTTTGCGCATCCAAAACAAGTTGGGCGACTGCTGCATTTGGGCTTCCCCCATCCTTAGGGGGTAAAGCGGCTTCGGTCCGCTCGGTCAGACAGAACACAAGACCGGCCGAGACAGTTAGAGCGACTAGCGCACGTGATAGAGTTCTGCTTTTCATAGCGCGTTGCATTCCTCAGCCCTGTTTGGGCTCTAGCAAACCGTATAAGTGGGGACGACTGATGCCCAGCAGTTTTGCGGCCTTGGACACATTTCCATCCGTATACGCGAGCGCTTCCGACACCAGCCGCTTCTCAAGGGTTTCAACTTGTTTATGCAGGTTGAAATCGCGCGGCTTCCTATCCGCGCTCTCAAGATCAAGATCCTTCGCCGCGATCCGCTTGGTTTCCGCCATAATGACGGCTCTCTTGACGCGGTTTTCCAACTCGCGGACATTTCCTGGCCACGAATGCTGACAGATGGCATCCAAAGCGTCTTCCCCAAATCCGACGATGTTCTTTGAGAAGATCTTGTTGAACTTGTTAAGAAAATGCTGGGCCAGCAGAACAATATCAGATTCTCGCTCTCGCAGCGGCGGCAGGTCGATGCGCACATCATTGATGCGATAGTAAAGATCTTCTCTGAACCTTCCGTCGCTGATCAATTGCTCGAGCTTCTGATTTGTCGCGGTAATAAGCCTTACATCAACGGAGATCATTTCTCGCCCGCCAATGCGCTCCAGACGGCGATCCTGCAAGAACCTCAAAAGCTTCGCCTGGAGCGGCAACGGCATGTCGCCGATTTCGTCCAAAAAGAGGGTGCCATGGTTGGCCAGTTCGAACTTTCCTTGCGTGCGCTTCACGGCTCCGGTGAATGCCCCCCTTTCATGCCCAAACAATTCACTTTCCAGAAGGTTCTCGGGAATCGAGGCGCAGTTGATGGCGACAAACGTTTGTGTCTTGCGGGGGGACAGGTCGTGTAATGCCCGCGCAAGGACCTCTTTTCCCGTCCCAGTATCACCGATCAACAGCACACTTACATCCATAGGCCCGATGCGCTGCGCCATCTGCACTATGTCAGCCATCCTGGCAGATCCATAAACCAGGCTATCTATACCCGTGTCCGAAAGCTTGCGAAGCTGGATATTCTCTTGTTCCAATTCAAACATTCGCATCGCGCGGTCAATCACTAGCTTAAGAACGTCGATGTCGATTGGTTTGGCGATATAATCAAATGCGCCCTTGGCGATGGCCCGCACAGCGTTTGCGCGCTCCACATTTCCACTCGCCACGATGACCTTAGTCGTAGGTGATCTGGATAAAATTTGCTCCAGGGTCTTGAGGCCCTCTATTGCTCCATTTTCCTCAGGCGGCAATCCGAGGTCTAAGACAACCACGCGATAAGAAAAGCTGGAAGCTTTCTCGACTGCTTCTGCTCGCGAAGCCGAGACGTCGACCGTATATGGGGAAAGAGCCCAACGCATCTGCTTCTGCAACCCCAGGTCGTCTTCGACCAAGAGTATGTGTTGCTGCCCCTGCTGCCCCCTTTCCTCCATGTCAATTACCTTTTCCATAATTGCAAATTTGGTCAATGACCAGGCAAAGATAAGGTTACTTCTGTACCTTGTCCGACCTGGCTTTCAACTATTACATCCCCCCCCAATTCTCGCATGATCTCCCGGATCTGGAAGGCCCCCAGACCCGAACCATTACCCTTGGTCGTTTTGAGCGGTCGGAACAATTCCTCGCGAACAAATTCTGGCGTCATCCCGCAACCCCGATCGGTAACTCCGATCATATACGAATCGTCTTTTATATTCAGGACGAGATTCACGGGGCTGCCCGGGGGGGAGGCCTCCAAAGCATTCGAGAGAACGTGCTCCAGGACGCGTCGGAGTGAGGCGCCATTTGTGAGTGTCGGTGCCGCAGCGGGAAGCCTCTCGAAATTGACAGGTTGGCCCAGGTTGCGCTTTTCTTCGCAAAATCCGACCAAAAATTCATTAAGGTCGAACGTCTCTCGCTCATTGGCCGGCTGAGCCGATTGCGATCCCACTGTCTTCAAACTTGTAAGCAGGGAGGCGAGACGGTCAACCGCATTGCCTAAAGTGACGACCATATCGTCGCGGAACTCCTTGCGATCGCCGAACTGCGAAATGTTTCGCACCATCAAACTCAGCTGACCAATCGTATTCTTGATGTCGTGTACAATGAACGCGAACCGCTTATTGAAATCCTCCAATTGTCGCGCGTCTGCGAGCGATTGCGACATTTCTTCTTGAACCAGATAGGCAGTGACCTGCATTGCAACCAGTCGAATAAGCGCTTCATCCTCCCAATCAATTAAACGTGGCACTCTCGGCGTACCTAAAATCGCGAAACCCACCAGGACTGAGCGTTGACGCAAAGGGATTAGCATCCAGCCGTTGTCAACAACCCGCGTAAGCGAGGCATGGGTCTGATCGTCTGTAGCGTTCAGCTGAATCAGTGAACGCCCTTCTTTGCGAAGATTTGCGATTTTCTCGTCATCCTCACCTATACTCAGGTTATGGACTGTCATGCAGAGCTTGGCATTCAATATAAATTGCCGCCAGCTCTCTCGGTACAACCATATTGATCCAGCGGGTGAGTCGAGCAGATCGCAAAGGACTCTCAAAGCCCTTTCTGCAATTGGCGTGTTGAGGTCCAGAGTTAGTCCCCTAATCACAGTTTCCCATTCCACTCGATAGTCATATTTGAAGGCGAAGAAGTGCTCGTTAATCAGCGACCGCACTCGGGATCTTACGGCTGCCGAGCTTAGCGCTGCCGCGATGCTAACCGTCCCGGTGAAGGCTATAACTATCGCTAGTGCTGTGGCGCTCGTACCTCCATAAGAACGAACATACCATGCCGCCAAGGCGACGCCCTGGAGAACGATTCCGGCGGCGAGCAGAGTTGCAGTGTGAAAAACGACCGCGCGGGACGAATGAAAACGGAGTTGCACTTGAGGGATCCGGGTCGAACTAACGACGAAGAAAGGAAGTGCGATCAGGAAAACCAATGGGCCGGCCAAGGAGCCGCTGAAGCTAACCTTATGGGTAAGGAATTGCGGAATCCGCGCGGCAAGTTGAAACAAGAAAAGACCAGAAAGGCCGATGGCCCAATGCTTGATAGCCCAAAAGTCCGCACGCGATGAATCCCGCAACACATTTTCGATGAGGGCGAAGCCAAGAATTGTAAGCGAGATGGACATCAGCGTCGCGTCGATATGGACTCCCGCGACGGACCCTATTCCGTCTGGAGAAAAGGACAGCAGAAACTGAAGACATGCTAATATTGCTGTCGCGATTGTCGCGATCCACCAGAAGCGGAAATCACGGGCTCGGGGATACATAAGGGCCAAACATAGAGCGAGCCATGCCCCATCCCGCAGAGCGTTTGCCGCCTCTGGAGCATTGGGTGGCAGAATACCGTAGCCTGTTAACGCGGCAACCTGTGCAGAGAGTACGGTTGCGACCAACGCTGCAGCGAAATACCGAGATGTCCGGGTGTGAACGCCCCGCAACACGAGCAAGACGGCAAATATGCCGTAGGCTAGCGCGACGAACTGGTATAGTGCGGTAGTTAAAATCGAGGTCATATGGTCCGCCTATGCGAAGGCGCCAGCCACCAAAGCGGCAAAGTTGCAGGTCGCGCCCCGGCTGTTGGTCCAGCGGCCGTTTGGCAAGCTTTCTTCCGTCCGAAGACATTCTTACCTGGCCCAACGGTTCGCCGGCTTGGCGATAGGCTGCGGCTGCGCCGGGGCAACTTTCGGATGTCCTTCGTACCCAGGCATTGAACTTCCGTAAGGAGCAACTCGCTAGAACCGAGTCGCCAATGGGGCGACTGGGAAGATGGGCACGAGCTGCCGAACCAGTTTCCCGTCAGGCCCGGATACCAAGTGGGCCATGATAGGCAGGCCGAACAAATCTCTCGGGGTTTAAACCGAAGGGTGTGTTGCTGTTCAGCCCTAGGCGGAATTTCGATTGGATAGCTGCGAATGCTCGAGATCATTCTCCGGCGCCACCTTGCAGAAAGAAATGGGAACGCACCTAACCCATTGACCGAACAATATTATATACCATTGCCCCCGGATACCCGGAACAGATTCCGTGGATTCCCGAAAGTGAGGTTAATGCCGGCTCCCAACCTCTAAATCCACCTCACACAGCTAATGCGAGCTTTACGATGCAGGTGGTCACATAGGGTGATCCATCCCGAAGGGGGCCACTGCTAATCGCCGCATCTTTCTATGCGGGGCCCGCTGCTTACAAACCAGCCGTCCTCTGGATTATCGCGGTTGGACCTCGGAAAGCGCCCGAGAGATCGGACCAAGTGAGGACAGCGACCTTCTGAGGCGCTCCCTGACGACTTCGACGGAGTCATCTAATGGTGTAGATATCGCGATGATGGCCTGCGCCCCATGGCCGCTTAAAGCCGCCTTCGCCTCCAACACCCGAACGAGCAGCTGGTTATTAGTAATTGTGCCTCCGGCCCAATAGGTAGACCACACGAGCCGTTTTCCCATCCTCGAGCTGATTGCAGTTTCGTTAAGCGTTATCTCTGCACCCCCTAAGCCGCTCCGAACTTCGTTGCTCCCAGACGGCAGCCAAACTTTGTCATCCCAGGGCCTATTGGGGCGAGCGGTTACGGTATGCCCGCCCTCGGGTCGCGCATAATACCCGATAAAGAGAGCTACAGTCCCGGCATCGTTTCGCGCTCCTTGCACCTGGATGTCGGCGCCGGGAAAATAAGGACGCCAATTATCGGCGGCCGACTCCGCATGCCACCCAGCGTTTATTAGCGTAGTCCAGATTATACCTTTGTCTATTCTGATGTCTTCGCGTTCCTGCCATGATGCAAAGGCGGGTGCGGCCGAAACTAGTGCGGCTGCAATCAGCGCGACCAAGGCAACTGATCTCGGTGCATCAGGCTGCCTCCCGTCGACGCTTTTTGCCGGCAAAGACATTCCAGGCGGATCGCGGAAGGTTGCGCCCACAAATATTACCGCGAGCAAGATAGCGACATTGAATCCCCATCCATAAATGATGTGATCAGCTCCCGCGCCATAAGCATTGCTGGTAAAATGAGCTAACAGAATTATCCCGAGACACCGCAAAGCGTTTCCAATCAAAGGAATAACAACGGCGGCAAAAAGGAAAGCAGCAATCTTGAAAACGCGGCGGTATGAAAGATATGCAAAAAGGACGCTGAGTGTGACTGTCGCAATTAGAAAACGAAGCCCTGCGCACGCTTCCGCGATCTCAAAGCGGCCGTTGGTAAGTTCAATGACGGTACCTTCTGTATAATGGGGAATATTAAGTATGTTTAGGGCCACATCGACAAACTGGGTTGCAAAACGTTGCATAGGACCAGTCAAATATTCGCCCGTGGGGACCAAAAAAAGAAGAAAGAAAATGGGAAACCAAATACGGCGAGCAACGCTCCGCCCCAGAAGGACGATAATGGCGACTTGCATCAACCCCACTACCGCATACTGCGTAATCTCATTAACTGCTGACAACTGACCAAGCCACCACAAAACGAGAATCGGAAAAAACAAAAGAATGGCAAGAGGCTCAATCTTTGGCTGGATCGAGCGAAGCAGATCTCTTTTTTCCCAGATAAGCCACCCTACGATTGGTAAGATCAAAAAACAGTGGGAAAAAGTCGGCGAGATCATCCACACCCTAAGCGCCGCAGATACTGCTTGGTGGAAGTCTGCCAAAATAAGCGTAATCAACGCGCCGAGGGCAAGGAGATGATAACTCCAGACGCGCGCAATGCTTTCCGTTCGATTGCCTGTCGCTATTGCTTCAATGTTTTCCATTTCACTCTGCCGGGCAAAGATAGCTTTCCTGAGGCGAGTCAGAGTCCTTGGTCCGTTTTAGTTTGTCCAGCTCTTCGTCCAGCCGTGCAAGTATGGGCATCCAATTGTGGTTTCGGACCACATAATCATGGGCTGCTTGCGAGACTCTATCTCTGTCACTTCCCTTCACCGCGGAAACAACTGCATTAGCGAAATCCTGAGTATCATTAGCGATCCACAAATGCGTACCGGACCTGACGTTCAACGCTCTTGTTGCTTCCCAGGTAGCAACCACAGGCTTGGCCATGGCCATGGCCTCCAAGACTTTATTCTGTACACCTCTTGCCATTCGTAACGGCGCAATGACCGCTCGCGCAAACTGCAGGTAAGGGCGCACATCCGGGACTCCACCGGTCACCACAATTCCAGCGCCAGCGACTGCCCTCAACGTGTGCGGCGGCGACATTCCGACAAAGTAAGCCCGTACCCTGGGCTCGCACTCTTGAAGGATCGGAAAAACATTCCTCGCAAACCACAGAGCGCCTTCGTAGTTCGGGCGATATCCCATGTGTCCGGTCATAACGAGTGGGTATTCTCCTTGCGAAAAAGGACTATCGAAGTCCGCGGCCCTAAAATACCTCAGGTCCACACCGTTAGTTAATGCCCCAATCTTCTTTCCGCTTTCCGGAGCCAGCTTGTGAAACGTGTCCGCCTCGAATTCAGACACCAGAAGGGTCTTGCCGAAGAGCTTGGCGGCGCTCCGTTCTGTTTCTGTTAAGAGCCGTGCTTCGCGACGGTAAAGCCATTTGAACGGGCCGGCCGAGTTCGCAGAATATTGCAGCCATTTGTCGGAATCGACGTCAACCATATCGAACAGAACCCGATCTGGCCGATATGCGGAGGCAAATAGATAAGGAGCCATCGCAGAGCCGAAGACTACTACATTGTCAAAGTCCTTCTCGCAGAATATCCGTGCCAGAAACGCTGCGAGTCGTGGGCTGCCGAAACTAGCAGTGCTGATAGCCTCTCCCCCGATGAGGGCGCGCAGACCGCGAGCCGTCTTAGTCAGCGGATCAATGAACTCGAAATGACATTCTCCGCCCGCCAGCTGGCGCACTGCATCAAGATGGGAAAGGTCATTTCGGTCATCAACGAAGCAGCCTAGGTGCACCGTACCCTTCGAGGCCAAATGCTTGAACAGAGCAAACGACCGAATTTTGTCGCCTTTATTGGGCGGATATGGAAGGCGGTGACTGAGAAACAGGATGTTGCGCGTCATTGTTATGAAGCGCTCCCGATGTGGTAGACGTCAGCAATGCTGGACCAATGAAAATCCTTCAGGAGTTCTTGGAGCCGACTGAAGGTGCGATCCAAGTTCAGATAATGCCGAAAGCGCGTCTTAAATGGTGTGCCTCCGATCCTGGGCTGTCCCGGGTCGATCTCCCAAGGGTGGATGTAAAAAAGGCACGGTTTTTGATCGCGGGATCGCACAATTTTTAGATTTTGTTTGAACAACGCATAAGGAAGAAGTCTGAAATAGCCTCCTCCGCCTGCTGGCCAGTTCCGACCAAACAACCGCATGGTTGTCACCGGAATTTCTACGAAACTACTGTTGGGAAAAGGGTGGAATGCAAAGCGGGGCTGCTCTGGGATTCCGTAAAGATCATGTTTGATCGGATGTGTGCTTGAGCTATAGCTGTAACCCGCCTCCTCAAGCGCGCTCAGTGCCCATAAATTGCGACGCGTTATCGAGAAAGACGTGGCGCGGTACCCGAGAACAGCGTTGCCGGTTATGTTTTCCAACACCTGCTTAGCGGTACTCACGTCATCTGAGAATTGCGTACGGGACTGGTGATCTGCTCGTATATGTGCCATCCCATGGGACGCGAGTTCATGGCCTTGTGCCACGATACGTCGCACCAGCTCGGGATATCGTTTAGCAATCCAAGCTAACGTAAAGAACGTCGCCTTAACCCTGTTGTCGGCAAACAATTGCAGGAGGCGATCGACGTTCGCCTCCACCCGACATTCGATAGTGTCCCAATTCGCTCGCTTTATGTGGGGGAAAAAAGCCTCCACCTGAAAATAGTCTTCCACATCAACTGTCATTGCATTGACAGCTGGGGACGGTGCCGTCACGGGACGATCCCGCCAGCCCAGGATGGGATCGTTTTCAGCCAAATGGTGCCGCACCTATCCCCCGATCTGACACAGATACTTGCTAAGGATCGTTGGAGGTCGCCAGATGTACGAACTGCTTTACGACCGTTCCAACCCGGCGCACGAAGAGTTCCTGACGCGTAACGCGCTTTTCAAGACTGTGGAGACGTTCGGCCGTTTCAGCCGCTAACAAACCGCCATTCTGGGCGACGTGCGATGCTTCGGAAGATGATTCCACGCTGGTTTCATTTGCGAGGTCCGCAGCCACACGATTTACATCCTCAGCAGTGAAGTTGTGCAGCTCGTCAAGGAAGCCGAGAATCATGAGTCGGCTGCCCAAAGTGTTGATCCGCCGCGGAATGCCCCCCGAATGTCGATAAAGTGCGCCTATAGCGCTCGGCTCAAATTTTGGATCTCCACTCCAGCCGACCTGGCTGAGACGGTGCATCAGATATTGACCGCACTCAGGACCGGAAAGTGGCCCCAGGTGGTAAGAGGCTATTACGCGCTGGCGTAGCTGTTCGAGACTTTTACTTGCGATAATCCGCCGGAATTCGGGTTGGCCAACCAAAAAACTCTGGAATGGTGCCGCGCTTTCTATCTGGAAGTTTGACAACATCCGCAGCTCCTCGAGCGCGGTTTCCGAGAGGTTCTGAGCTTCGTCGACGATCAATAGGGCGCGCCGGCCTTGTAGGTGAGCCTCATTGAAAAAACTCTGCAAGCGAAGCAGCAATCCGCTTTTGTCGCTGGGGAGATTCTCAAGTCCAAATGCGGCCGCGACCATGTGCAACAGGTCATGGCCGGAGAGGAGTGTTGTGACAACGTGGGCCGCTATAATCTTGCTGGGATCAATGGTCGCAATTAAGCGCTTAACGAGCGTAGTCTTCCCCGCGCCAACATCACCGGTGATGACAATAAAACCTTCGCCACGAGTGAGACCATAGGTTAAGTGCGCCATCGCCTGAGAATGGACGGTACTCTCAAAATAAAATCGCTCGTCCGGCGTTAATAGAAACGGCTCGGCTCGCAGTTTATAAAATTCTGTAAACATCGGTGTCTTTAGGCTTGTGAAGCAATAGCTTCCGCCGTGGAGGCGGAAGTGCCGTCGCCGGAGCCATATCCATAGCCATAGTAATTATTATACTCGACTTCGTTCCAGCGCGGCGCTTTATTGAATAACAGACTAATATTCTGACACGAAGAAACCGCTTCGAGCGATTTGCGAAGTTGGTGTTTTTCCGTGTGTGATGCCGAAACCACCATGATCAGTTGGTGGACGTACGTGGCCAAAATGGCCGGTTCGGCAGAAGCCAGAACGGGAGGAGTATCCAGGACGATCACCCGGTCTGGATAGCGGCTGGAGAGCTCACGACACAAACTCGCCATCTGGGCGCTCGATATTAGCTCAGGACTGTTCTTTCTGGGTTGGCCAGCGAAAATCACCGACAGATTGGGAACATCCGCGCACCGGTACAATACATCCGCGACTTGCTTCACCTTTCCGCTCAGCAAATCGGTCAGACCTTCCGAAGCAGGAGCAACAAACATATTGCCCACTGAGGGGCGGATTACGTCAGCATCTATAAGTAGCACGCGAAGCCCCCGCTCGGCGGCCAGGCTCATTGCCAGGTTGAGGGATGAGAATGTTTTTCCTTCTCCTGGCAGAGAGCTCGTGACCATGATCAGATTGTTTACAGCTGCCCGTGTTTTTGGGTCCCGAACCTTCTGTAACAGTCTGCGCTTAACGCCGCGGAACTCATTAGAAATATCCGACGACATATTGTCTGGCGTGATCATGCCATTCTGACGCAACGCTCGAAAATCGAGACGAACTTGCTTTGTAGTTGGCTGCTCGCTGGATTTCTCTGTAACGCCCGGGGCTGTCTTGGCTGCGACCGGGTTTACCGGGACGGCCTGCTTGGGAGCCTGGCGTTCTACAAATCCCTTTCCGGCCGAGATTGGAGGCCTCGCCTCGGGGGCATCCACAGTCGGTGTCGCGCCGCTCACCTTTTGGGCGACCCTTTCCGCGAAAGTCGCAGTCGGCGGGTGCGCGCTGCCCCCCTGCGCGGCTTCGGCAGCCATACGCTTAGCGATGCGTTCCACCAAATTAAGCGAGTCTCTTGAATTGTCTGTCATAGAAAATCCCGCAACGTGCTTCGGAAGGACGCGTCAAACACAATTAGAACGCTGAGGTAACAACACAAGAGAACAGCCAGCGAGCTCGCCAATAAAGAGTAAGCACGCCGAGCCATGACCGCGTCCTCGGCTCGGCTCAAGCGCGCTACCACCCCAATTATCGGATAATCAAACTCCGAAACTAGCTGCTCTTTTGCAAAAAAGCGGCCGGCATTTAGGCTCAGCCCAAGAGCACTTGCTAAACCCGCAGCCAATCCAACTAGAAGAATAAGCGAATTGATCAACGGCCGGTTTGGGGCCGCTGGGAAGGGGGCTTTCTTGGGTGGCTCGACAACGCGAACGTTGATTGCCGACCGTTCATCGTTCACCGACTGCGATATGCGTGCAGCTTCGCGCCTGGCCAAAAGCTCTTGATAAGTCTTGTGAACCACGTCGTAGTCACGATCTAAATCGGCGAATTTCGTGTTCACTTCAATCGCATGGGACGCGACCTTCTGCGCCAAATCCAGGTTAGCTTGCGCATCTCGGTAACGTTGCCCTTGGAATGCTGCTTCCGTCATAGCATCGGACAGCTTGCTCTGGGTTTGAACATAAACCGGATTTGGGATGGACTGATTGCCGCTGCCGGCGCTTCCCGTGGGCGGCATGGCGGCAAGTTCTGACTGCAGCTGTTTCACTTGCCGCTCGGCCTCTTTTACGTCCGGATAAACCTCCGTGTATCTGGACTTTAGATCAATCAGAGTTTGTTTTGCTTCTGCGAGTCGCTGGAGCAAGCTCCCGCTGCCGCCAGTAGGCGACCCTGAATTGAAGACCAAGGGACCGGGCGTGTCGACATACAAGATTTTTGGGATGCCACTGAGCTGGGCGCGCAGGCTGCCAACCCGTGCCTCAGCAGCTGCGAGATCCTGACGGACTTTCTCAACTTGAGCCCGGGCCTGATCCGGTGTGACACTGTTTGACAGCACGTCAAGATTTGCCTGCCGAAAGGCCGAGCGTCGCTGTTCTGCTTGACGAACCAGATTTTCATATTCAGCCACCTTGTCGTCCAAAAACGATTGCGCGCCCTGGAAATCTCTGTGTTTCGTGCCAATGTTCGAATCGACAAATATCGCGAGAAGTGTCTGAGATATACTCAGCGCCTTGTTGGGGTCCTTGTTGGTGACGGAGATTTCGTAAAGGTTTTTCGTTCCGAGCGGAGTCAGCGAAACGTTTCTTTGAATCTCCTGAACCTGACGCGCCATTTCCGCGCTGGAAAAAGTGGTGCCAGGAGCGGCGGTCTGCCGAACGACCTGTTCCAGGTTCGGGCGGATCAACAACGTGTTGAGCATCACGGATACCTGCTGGTCCGGATCCGTAGTCACGGTGATACCCCTCATAAGAGGGGCCATCATCGTGTCGGTATCAACATATATCTTGGCGACTGCTTGGAACTTGTTTGGCACCATGACCAAGGCGCCCCAACCAACAAGACAGACCATCCACGCGACAGCCACGCCGATCCACCTATAGTGCCAGGCACCGGTCAGATAGCTATAAACTTGCACCTTCCAAGGCTGCATTCTTGACTTCTCCGCCGACTCCGCTGGCCCGTCCGTATAGGAAAATATACCTATCGCCTTCGGATACCTTTTACCGTTTGGGAAGGCAATATCACGCCCTGTGCAAAGACAACCACATATATCACAGCAATGAGTTAATTGTCCTGCTCTCCCTGGCGTTTACCGTCCAACACGCAGCGGACCCGATGGTTCTTACAGCAAGGGAACTGGCCTTCACGGCTGATGGCACGAACTCCGGAAATGCGGGTGCAAACTTCATGAGGAAGTCCCAACAGTCGATGCCCGTCCGCACTTAGAGCTAGCCAAGGCCCGGGAGTAAGCTTGTTTGTACCCCTCGGCGCTTTGAGCCCATTGGCGTTCTGCCTCAACAAAACGACGCGCTCTGGCGCGCATCCCAGGAGCGCTCTCCTGACCGGCGATGAGTTCAAGAATCGTCTTTGAAAGGCTCTCTACGTCGTCCGCGCGGAAGAACCTACCCGTCTCAAAGTCCTTAACCAGCTCGCGGTGTCCGCCGACATCCGAGACCAGCACTATTCCTCCCCGTGCCATCGCTTCCAGGGGTTTCAAAGGGGTGACCGTCTCGGTGAGCCTCATTGACCGCCGCGGATAGACGAAGATATCTACCAACGCATAATATTCTTGGATGGCAGTATGCGGAACGCGGCCTACAAACCTAACCTTATTCTCAAGCCCGAGATTCCGCGCTTGCTCGCGCAAACTTTTCTCTGCCGGCCCCCCTCCAACCAGGAGAAGTGTAACGTTGGGTAAGGCCTTCAATATAGCGGGCAGCGCGGCAATAAGCAGATCAAGGCCCTCATAACTGTAGAAAGAGCCGATAAATCCCAGCACAAATTCTCGGTGCAGATTTAGAGCAGCTTTGAGTTGCGCATTGGCTTCTGTTCCGAAGTCAAATTCGGTTACATCAACACCATTAGGAATAACCGTGATCTTGTCACCCAAAATGCCTCGGCGGAGCATGTCACATCGGAGCCCTTCACAGATTGTCGTTACCGCCTGACTGCGCTTCAGCGCGAATGTTTCTAACGAGCGAGTTAACCGATACCGCACTCCTCCCGGAGCGGCCGTACCGTGACTGACGGCGGCATCCTCCCAAAAGCCGCGGACCTCATAGACAACCGGTAGCCGCAAGCGACGCGCAGCCATCAAGCAAGCCAGTGCGTTCAGAACAGGGGAATGAGCGTGAAGTATGTCGATCTTCTCGACTTTGGCGATCTGCTCTATCCGAGCAGCAACTGCCCGTATCAGGCTCAACTCACTCAGGCCTGGAAGGCGCCATGTTGTGGACAGCGGGGGGGTCCGATAGAATGTAAGGTCATCCGATTGTTCGATATCGGGCCCAGGCGCGGTATGTTTTGGCGTCGTAAGGTGGAGGGTTTCCCACCCCAAGCGACGTTGCTCACGAAATAGTGCAGCACTTCGAAACGAGTAACCGCTATGCAAGGGAAGAGAATGGTCAAGAACATGCAAAATTCTTAATCCATGTAGGTGCTGGCCCGATTTGGTTTCGAGGGCGAATGTCATGGTAAGGCAGCCTTTTTCGCTCATGCCAGAGAAGTCGTGTGCTAGGCACGCTCACTTGGGAGGGATTGGACGGGCCAATAGCATAGAAGAAAGCAATTAAGCCTGCCAATGTACTCGTTAACAATTCGGCCTACCGCAAGGCTCATTCAATTTGGTAGTATTGGCTCTGCGCCGTGAACATCGCGCCTGGGTTAGCATCTGGCATCAGTCTGGCTCGCTATCGCTCAGTTCAACCAGACAGACCCATTAACGGGCGAGTTTAATCCATCGGCGAATTGCCGAGTAGCTAACAGCATGACCTCAACCTGAGGCCGCATCCTTGAAACCAGAAGGGAATTAGGAGAGGGTGCACCTCTCTGCTGGGGCGGACCTTTTTGCCCAAAAAACCTGCCTAACTTCAGCTTTTGGTGCGCAGCTGCGCCTAATTTTCTACTAAGGAAGCATTAATGTGCGGCATCGCGGGCATCATTGACATCATCGGCCAGCGCCCGATCGATCAAGGCCTTCTCCACCGCATGACTGATCGCTTGGCCCATCGCGGGCCTGATGGCAGTGGATTTCATACATCGCCAGGCGTGGGGCTCGGTCATCGGCGACTAGCTATCATAGACGTTTCTGGGGGACGGCAGCCCCTTTTCAACGAAGACGGCGCAGTTTCGATAACGTTTAACGGGGAGATCTACAATTACCAGGAGTTGATGATCGATCTTGAGCGAAGGGGACATCAATTTCGCACTCGCTCGGACACGGAGGTTATTGTTCACGGATGGGAGGAATGGGGTGAAGCAGTGGTCACGCGACTGCAGGGGATGTTCGCCTTCGTCATTTGGGACGAAAATAAAAAGACGTTGTTTCTGGCGCGCGACCGTTTCGGCAAGAAGCCCCTTTATTATACACTACTAAGTGATGGGCGATTACTTTTCGCCTCGGAGATGAAGGCGTTACTCGTTTGCCCCGACGTTCCGCGGCGCATTAACCCGCCAGCCGTCGAAGACTATTTCGCCTACGGTTATGTGCCTGAAAGCAAATCCATCTATTCCGATATATTCAAACTGCCCCCAGGGCACCACCTGTCAATTATCCGGGGCCGGCAAGTGGCCAAGCCCGTGCGATATTGGGATCTGACCTTCGATCGTGCCCACCAATTTCGGACGGAAGAGCAGGCGGAAGAGGAACTCCTCGACAAATTGAGAGGGGCTGTCCGGTCCCGGCTCATCTCGGAAGTGCCGCTGGGCGCATTTCTCTCTGGTGGAGTGGATTCAAGCGCGGTCGTCGCAATGATGGCGGAAACAACCGATCTTGTGAACTCCTTTTCGATCGGCTTCACACAAGCGGCATTTGATGAGACTGAATATGCGGATGAAGTCGCCGCTCGGTATAAAACTCGGCACCATAAGCGGATTGTTAGTGCCGATGATTTTGGGCTCGTCGGCCGCCTAGCGAATATTTATGATGAACCTTTTGCTGACGCTTCCGCTATTCCGACTTTTCGCGTCTGCGCATTGGCGCGGGAAAAAGTAACGGTCGCACTTTCCGGCGATGGAGGGGACGAGCTTCTGGCGGGTTATCGGCGGTACCGCTGGCAACAGACCGAGGACAGGGTGCGAGCCATGTTTCCTGCTGTGATTCGCGGCCCTCTATTCCGAACCGCCGGTCGACTTTATCCCAAGCTCGACTGGGCGCCTCGCATGTTTCGGGCGAAGGCCACCCTTCTAGAACTCGCCGAAGGAAGCGTCGATGGTTATTTTAGAAGTGTTTCGATGCTTGATGACGATGTTCGACATCGCCTTTTTACTTCCAGTTTCATAAGCGAATTGAAAGGGTACCGTGCCCGTGATGAGTTGGCCCAGCACTTTAGGGAGGCTCCTACCGACGACTCGCTCTCCGCGGTGCAGTATGTTGATATAAAGACTTACCTGCCAGGCGACATTTTAACAAAGGTCGACCGAGCGAGCATGGCAAACTCTCTCGAGGTCCGAGCGCCCTTTCTCGATCAAGGATTTGCGCGGTGGAGCACCTCGCTACCGGCCCATATGAAAATGCGAAACATGCAAGGAAAATATATTCTCAAGAAGGCGCTAGAGGGCCGATTGCCCCGAAACATTTTATATAGGCCAAAGCAGGGGTTCAGCGTGCCTCTAGCGGAATGGTTTAGGGGTCCTCTCCAAGCCAGTGTTAAAAATGCACTCTCTGGCGGCCTCTTGCTGGACACTGGATGGTTTGACCAGGCCTTCATACGTTCGGCATTTGATCAACATATCCGAAGGCTTCGCGACCACAGTCGCCTTATATGGTCCCTCCTGATGTTTGAAGCCTTTCTTCGCGACGTTCATCAAGGCAACACCTCTTCCGCGCCGGTACTTGTATCCGAGTCGACGATATGCTGATTCCTGCTTAGATCGGAGACCGCGGCTGCGCGTGCCTCAATGGTGCGATCAAGCGGGCTGCTGACTGTCGCACCGCATAACCGAAGCCCCTCAGCGTACGCGGGTTAGCGGCGGCAAGCCCCCATCGCTCCCGTCGCCTGGAGAGCCAGAGCTTTTTGTATGGATCGTCTCCGCGCCCAAAATTCACTTCTACTGGCTTATCGCGACCAATAACCAGTTCCATCATGCGCATCGTGAGAATTGTGCCGAGGGAGAAATCGTCAGCGCTTCTGTCGTGGGCCAACTTGTAAATACATGCCCTGCCGTTCCAGACAATCCAAAATTGCGCAGCCATCGGCCGACCGCGAAAATGCAATATGCCCATCCGAAGGGCGCCGAGGCGAGCAGCCATCCTTATCAGCTCAGGTATGAAGAATGGAAAGTGCTCGTCGGGCTTCCAGCTGTTAGCATACACTTCCTGATAGTGGCTAATTCCACTTTCCAATTTCTCGCTTGAATCAAGAAACATAAACTCGCCGCCTCCGCAACTTTCTAACTTTGCTTCCTTGCGCCGCCAAGTACTCCGAAGGACGGACGGACGGTTCGCCAGATATTCTGCGAAAGAAATACCTTTGGTAATTTCATACCAAGTACCGGAGTCGAAAAACGGTTTCACGATCATGCCGGCATGGCGCAGGGCTGCAGCAAGCTCTGGCAGAGCGGGATCAGCCTCGTCAAAGCCAGACAACATAAGCCGGTCCCAAGCGGGCGACTCGTTCGCAAGATGTTCAGCCAAACGCCGAAATCCTGCTGCACGTTCGGCGGTAGGAGAAGCTATTACCGCGTGCTCACAGCTATACGCGTTGGTCAAACTATGCAGAATGCGTTGATCTTGGATATTCCCGATGGCGCAGGTTTGGGAAACCAGTGCCAACCCCGATTGCAGGTCTTCTGTATCAAGATAGAGCCGTGTTTGGTTCGTGCTTTCCACCCCATACTTGCTCATGAGATCATACCACGCGGCCGAGGAGTAAAAGCTTTCCGTCGCGGACTCTTCGAAAAGTTTCGCGGCCGCTGAAGGTAAAGCTAGAAAATTAGGACTCTCGATCGTTAGCATACGTGGATTTAACTCGACCTCGGTAGGTTAAGCCCCTGCGAGCATCAAGGTCGCCTCAAGGCTGTAGTATCTCATGCAGATCTTAACTTTTACGACACTTTATCCAAATGCCGTCTTACCGCAATTTGGAATATTTGTGGAGACTCGCCTCCGTAAGTTGGTAAGCAGCGGCCAAATTTCTGCCCGCGTAATAGCACCACGCCCATGGTTTCCGTTCACACATCGCCGGTTCGGAAAATATGCCGTGTTCGCGCGCATCCCCCGCTTCGAAGAACGCCATGGTCTTCGAGTGGATCACCCGAGTTATCCAGTCATCCCGCGAATTGGCATGGCAGTCGCGCCGTTGCTCCTGTTTTCTGCCGTATTGCCTTTGGTGCGTTGGCAGATTGCGCGCGGTGAGGACTTCGACGCCATAGACGCACACTATATGTATCCAGATGGCGTCGCTGCGGCGATGTTAGGAACGGCTCTAGATCGCCCGGTCGTGATTACTTGCCGGGGTAGCGATATTAATGAAATCCCGAAATATTCATTGCCAAGGCGACAAATTATGTGGGCGGCTAAACGGGCAGCGGCTCTCGTGACTGTCTCAGAGGGTTTGCGCGAGCGATTAAGCGTCCTAGGTATTGAACGGGATCAAGTCAGGGTCTTACGCAATGGTGTGGATCTTGATCTTTTTCACCCCGTGGAACAACGGATAGCTCGGTCCCCTTTGAGGTTAGAAGGCCGCCTCCTGGTATCGGTGGGAAATTTGGTGCGGCTCAAGGGGCACAACCTCGTAATTAAGGCGCTAGTCGATCTCCCGTCGACCACGCTTATGATTGTTGGCCACGGTCAGGAGCGCTCCTCGCTTGAAGGGTTGGCCCGCTCTCTTGGTGTCGCGGACAGAGTTCGCTTCGTGGAGTCATTGCCTCAGGAGAAGCTCCGCGAGATTTACAGCGCTGCGGACGCCCTTATATTGGCATCCGAAAGTGAAGGTTGGCCTAATGTTCTTCTCGAAAGCTTGGCTTGCGGCACTCCGGTCATCGCCACTGATATTCCGGGTGCGCGGGAAATCGTTAGGGTGCCGGAGGTAGGATATCTCCTCCAGGAGCGCTCATCAGAGTCTATTTGTCAGGCGGTACAGCGGCTGTTCGCAAACCCAAGAGAGCGTAATGCAATCCGGGCTTACGCCGAGAATTTTGGCTGGGATGTGACCACGGCAGGGCAATTGCGGATGTTTGACGAAATATCCCGAAAACGCCGGGATCGAATTCGAGCTGCTGCCGAATGATCGAGGTCAGTGTTGAGCCGCTAGATCCGCGCGATAAATGCATCGAAGCCGAATGGCGCCAGCTGGAAGCCGCTGCGAAGGCATCATTTTTTCTTTCCTGGGACTGGACGGGGCCACTGCTCGCATCTCTGCCTGCCGGTTGCAGCATTTCCTTGCTTCGTCTTTGCGATCGTTCGCGCACCGTTGGCTTGGCATACCTTGGCCGAGATCTGGCAATTCGTCATCTAGTCGTAAGGTCGAAGCAGATCTACCTAAACGCGCCGGGACATTTGCTTACCGTTGAGGACAATCTTCTCCTAGCGGAGCCAGAGTTAGACACTGTGTGCTCGGACGCGCTTCTGAGCTGGTTTGCTTGCAGCCAGACGGGGGCGGATGAGCTTGTGCTTCAGGGGTTACGCCAGCCATTGATGCAAAGGGATTGCTACCATTTGTTCTATCATAATCTCCCAGTACGATCATATCATGTTGATCTAACAAGGCTTGAACTCACCGGCGGTCGGTTCGTCGATCTGCTGAGCAAGAACGCTCGTTATCAGTTGCGTCGAAGCATGCGAGATTATGGGGGAGCAGCCGCTCTGGAGCTCGCGGAAGCTAAATCCGTTGAAGAGGCGCTCGCATGGTTCAATGATATGAAGGTTTTGCACGTCAGCTCCTGGACGCGACGGGCGAAGCTCCATGCTTTCTCGACGCCATTTTTCGAGACGTTCCATCGAAATTTGATTTCACACACATTTAGCGCCGGCCGCATCCAGATGCTCCGTGTTAAAGCCGGAGGCAAACCAATTGGTTATTTGTACAATTTCCGAGATGGTCCGTACACCTATGCTTATCAGAGTGGCTTTGAAGACGAAGACCGCCGGCTACGCCCAGGGGTAATGAGTCACGCACTTGCGATCGAGCACAACTTTCGGCTCGGCGTCGAGCTGTACGACTTTTTGGCAGGTACCAACCGTCTCAAGCGCAGCTTTGCGACGGGCTATCGCGATATGTACTGGACAACAGTACAGCTTCCCCGTCTCAGGTTTCGACTTGAAAATCTAGCGCGTCGCGCGAAACGCAAGTTTTGCGGGAGCAAGCCCGGTTAGGCCCAGCTTGGCGAAGGGTTCTCCTTCGGCGGCTTCCGCGGCACTAGCGCCCTCGGGGTCGAGGACGCTCTCCTTAGTCCCATCTTATCGACATCATGTTATTAAATATTCTGGGCGAAACTCGGCGGACAAAATGACTGCAGCGCATGCGGATTTGGGCAACGAGGGACCGTGGCATCCTAAGACGTTGACAGTAAAGAGAAATCCTAATCGAAGCGACAATCAGCGGACAGGGCGACCGACAACTCAATCGCTATCGAGATAGAGTGGACCATGCGGAATTTGCTGCTTCTTGTGGTGTTTTTCTCCCTGCTGCCGTGGGTATTCCGGTGGCCTTACCTTGGGATTCTGATGTGGTTCTGGGTCTCACTTATGAACCCCCAGTCCTACACTTATACGGCGCCATTGCCCTACGCTCTTATGGTGGCAGCAGTAACACTATTGGCCTGGATTTTCTCGCGGGAGCCCAAACTTCCGCCAAAGAACGCGACGGCGATCCTCCTTTGTCTTTTAATGGTGTGGATCACGGTGACCTCGGCCTTCGCGTTGGCTCCCGCGGCCACGGTGTGGGACCGGTGGCAGCTCAGCGAGAAGATGTTTCTGTTTACGGTCCTTGCGTACGCCCTCACGAATACTCGTGAACGTCTGGATCAATTGATCGCGGTTTGCGCGTTGTCTATTGGGTTCATCGGATTTGTCGGGGGAATTTTCACGATCGCACATGGCGGGGCCTTTCGCGTTTATGGACCTGACGCCTCGACGATCGGCGATAACAACGATTTCGGCGTCGCTCTTGTTACCATGCTGCCGCTGCTGTTCTACTTATTCCAGCGTGTTCGGCAAAGGTCTTTGAAATGCGGGTTGTTGGGCGGACTTGTTCTGAATTTCATCGCGACATTGTTCACATATTCGCGCGGGGCTCTGGTGGCGATCATTTTCATGGGCGCGGCATTTTGGCTTCGCGCACGCTGGGCTCATAAGTTCATATTTGCGCTGGTCTTCGCGGTAGCCGCTGCCGGCGTATTTGAATTCGCCCCCGCGGAATGGCTTGGTCGCATGGCCACCATTCAGACGTATAAGGAGGACGAATCCGCCGAGTCACGATTGTATGTATGGCAGCTGGCCTGGGCCATGTCGCAACACCATCCCGTCTTGGGCGCCGGATATCGCTGGATGTATTTCCCAACGATCGTGAACTCTACGCTCTCAGATTCCGGGCTACCGCCGCTCACGAAACCTCGTGCGGCGCACAGCATTTGGTTTCAAATGCTGAGTGATCATGGCTTCATAGGTTTAGGCTTGTTCCTAAGCTTGCTCGTAACCGGCCTGCTTAATGCGGCGTGGATAGTCCGACGATCCAGGGGAGTCGCCGCGCTCCATTGGGCTAATGACCTCGGCCGCGCTCTTCAGGCTTCGATCATTGGATTTGCAGCAGGGGGGACTTTCGCGTCCCTCGAAATGTGGGATGGTTTTTATATCATTCTCGTAATTGGGGCCGCCGCTCGCGTGGTCGTCCTCAAAGAATTTACACAACAGCCAGGTGCGGCCGCGCCGCGGGTGCCGCGAAAGAGCGCGGCTCCGTGGTCGTTGCCGGGGCCGCGTCCCCTCGAGGTTTGGAAGGCCCCGTAGGGAGAGGTAGTCTGCGGTGGGGCTAATTGCGGGCCGATGACGCGAGTATAGTCCCCGTGTTGGGAAGGGCGAGGCAGCAAATTCATCATGTCACAGGAAGCAGCGCTGAAACTTGCGAGGGCCTTGGGCGCTTTTGCGATCTCGGGAATGGCCGTCCGCCGCCGGCTGAGGGTCCTCGCATATCACGGGTTATGGATCACGCCGGGTTTCCAATTCGGCGACCGGCTTTTCATGTCCCCGGAGCAGTTCGAACGGCGCATGAATTGGCTGAAGAAGAGCAAATACGAGGTGCTTCCCCTTGCCGAAGCGATAGATGCCCTACTAATAGGTTCTTTGCCGCGTAATTGCGTCGTCATCACTATAGATGACGGCTGGAAGTCAACCTATACGCATATGCTCCCAATACTGGAATCTTTGCAGCTTCCGGCGACAGTCTATGTGACGACTTGGTATGTCGAAAATCAAGCGCCGACGATCAACGTGGCGCTCCGGTATATCTTGCAGCGGTCGAGGCGGACTGAATTCGACTGGCCCGACGCTGGGATATCTTATCGCGAGAGCCGTGGACAAAGCCTCGAACAGCTAGCGGGGACGTTGAGCGACCAGCTTCAGGAGATTCCCACGCTTGACCAGCGGCTGCACGCCTTACGTGAGATATGCCGATTATTAGAGGTTCCGACCGAACCCTGGTGGAGCAGTGGCCAGTTCCATCTGATGCAAAAAGACGAAATCAAAGACGCGGTTGTCCGCGGACTCGACATACAACTCCATACGCACCGGCACAGTTCGAAGTCTAGCCAGCTGGCGAAGGAAATCGACGACAATCGCAAGTCGCTGGCGCAGGCCTGCGGCGATGCGAATTTGCAGCATTTTTGCTATCCGAGCGGAAATTTCGATGATGCTGCAATCGATATCCTGGTTGAGGCCGGAATTCGGTCGGCCACGACCTGCGAGGAGGGGTTGGTGTCTGCCAAGACCCATCCTTACAGGATCCCGCGCTTTCTCGATGGGCGTTCAATTACGCAGGCCAAATTCGAAGCCTATATGAGCGGGACGCTCGAACTCTATGCGTGGTTCAAAGGTCTCAGATGCTCAAATGTGGTATAGTATCCGCGAAGTGAGCGATAGATCGGTGATGGAAGCGAGCAAGCCCCCGAGGCGCCAGTATCTGTATACGAAAAGCTCTACGCAGAAGATCACCGTACCCACACAAACCCTGCTAAGCCTTACGAAACTGTTCTCTGTTGCGAAGTACCTAGAACACATCGCAAAGGACCTGGATGTCATCCAGCGGTGGCGTTCAGGTTGTCATGTCATCTGTCTGGTCCAAACTTTGACTATGAAAGCCATGTCCGCTTCTTTCGGCATGAGAGCGACCTGCGTAAGCTCTATGGAGATTTGATCAACATCGCCAGCGTTCAGCGCTTACCTAAGTCCGAAAGTTCAGGTCTGATGCGCGAGTATTTTCGGCGGCTGCGCTGGGCGCGAGAAGATGGGTGGCGCAATGCCAGGGACACTTGGGATCAATGCTCTTCGACTCAGGAGGCTGTTCCTCTTAACCGGAATAAGATCTGAAACGTGTCAAATCGAAATCTACGGTAGAGTCCCGAGTGACGGACGGCACCCCCTTTGGCGCGGATACGTTAGAAGGCGCTTGCTCGTGCTGCGTCCCGAGTGAACGTGCCCAAATTCGGTCCGTTAACCACCTGATGATCTGTAGATTCCCAGCTCTTACCCGCGCAAGGCGCGTGTGCTTTAGTGCGGCCGATGAACAGCCAGGGCCGGGTCCATCAATGAAGGGCTTTCTTTATTTTGTTGCCGCCTATGTGACGCTAGTCACCCTGATGTATCTGGTTACCCACATGGGCGGATTTTGTGTTCAGGCATATGCGACGTGCAAATGAGGCCTGGAGGTGAATAATGTTTTCGATCCTCACTGTGAAACAAATATCAGGACGCGGCGCTCCAGCATCACGGCCGCCCCCCGGTTGGACGGGCAGAAGGAAGCGGGTTCTGACCTTGCCTGCCAAGCTTGCTGGCCAAAATACTGCGTATCGTCCCTAGCAACCATGTCACACCTGAAGGTCCTGGCCATCCAAGAAATATAAGTCCGAAAATAGCGATGCTGTCAGATTGTACGCTCAGGCTCTCGCGCCCCCGATGCTTCCGCGCTCTGGAGCAAAGTGGCGGCAAGGCTGGCAAGGAATGTCTGAAGCATAGTTCTTCCCCGGCTTTCGACCGGTGCAAAATCGCCCCGCACCGCCCAATCCTCCCTGCACACTACGTCCGGGAGGATCGCAAGCATGGTGACTCGAGGAACACCCGCAGGAGGGCTGGCCATTGAGAGATTTCAGATCAGGCCGAGGCCGTCCGCAGCCGACCAGCCAATGCCGGCGGCCATTAGAGAGGAAAAGGCAAAGGACCGACGCTACTTAAGGCCCAACATAGTGAATGGCCGGGGTGATAACGAGCGCGGCCAAGACAGAGGCATAGACGAGGGGGGTGATCACGGCGCCGAGGTTTGGTGAAGCAGCGCCTGTACCTTCTGCCCCCTGCTTCCAACCTGGTTAACCAAAGTGTGGTTTCGAGATCGTCGGTGGCCTTGGCGTAATTGTCGACGCGAACAAAGCCTAGGAAGGATGAACCGTAAGAGGCGAGTGGCGTCCATGCTGTATGCCATAGCGCAAAGCGCCTGCTGGCATGCATCAGGCAAATGCGCGATCAACGGCAAACCTTCGCGAGGTCCGTAGGGCGTGGGCGGGCGGCCACGTTCCAGCCAACGGCCACGGTCGAGTTCCGTGACCCATCATCCCGGCCTTTAATGGGCGCTCTGTGGATCGTCAGCCCAACGGACGGTAGCCCTCTTCCTGTGTCAGGGGCCACCATTACGGCTGTCCGCGAGGCAGGGAAATGAGGGTCCAGTCCATTAACCACCTGAATATGTATGGATTTTGTCGCCCTTACCGGCGCAAAGCGGGTGTGCTTTAGTGCGGGGCATGTGGAAAAAAGGATGGATTTATATCGTCGGCGGCGCGGCTAGTTTTGCCTTTGCCGCCTATCTGGCCCTGATCGCAAAGAATTAAGACCAAGATGCCGATGTTGTGGAACCGCACGCCAAGGGTCCGCCGAAATCACCCTTCTTGTCCATTTGGGGAATGCCGAAAGGGTGTTATCGGCGACGCCTCTTGCATCAATCGCAGACGCGGCGATGTGCAGATATTACGCTGCACCGATTGCGGTAGGGATTCGTGCCACCAAGACGGAAAGTGCATTCCCTGCACAGAGCACCGCCTCTATTTCGGCAAATTCGGGTGAAGAAAGGGCTTTCAACCTATTTGGATTTGTTGCGGATCGCAGCGGCGCTCGCCGTTTTCATCGAGCATATGTCGTACGGCAAGATATCTGGCGGCTTCCTGTGGCGCATCGGGGGCTACGGGCATAGCGCGGTGATCGTCTTTTTCGTGCTGTCGGGGTTTGTGATCACATTCGCTGCGAACCAGAAGGAAAGGACGCTGCTGGATTTTTCAGTGGCCCGCTTCGCCCGGCTCTATTCGGTGGTTCTTCCCGCGCTTGTCCTGACGCTGATCTGCGATTTCATCGGTATGCGCCACAACCCAGGCGCCTATTATGCAAACGATCGGGGCGACCCGATAATTGCATTGGGCCTGGGGGCCATGTTCCTCACCCAGAGTTGGCAGAAGATCCCGCTGCTATCTGACGGCTCATTTTGGTCACTGCCCTATGAGTTCTGGTATTACCAGATTTTCGCGGCAGCTATTTTCCTTCGTGGGCGTCTGCGCGTAGCTGCACTTATCGCCGGCTGCCTAATCGCGGGCCCTGCAATCCTGATCCTTTTCCCCATCTGGCTTATGGGTACCTTTGCTTATCGCGCCAGCAAAACGGCGAAATTATCTCGGCCGAAGCTCGTTTTTGGGGTGACGGGAATTTTGGCCATTACCGCCGTTCTGGCAAACAATCCCGTTAATCCAGCCTCGCCGTTCCTTCCGTCCGCCTATTCCCCCATGGACTATGTGATTGGCGTGCTGTTGGCGGTGAATATCGTCGCCGCCTCGAAAATTGACTTCGCCATTACCCTGATCAAGCGGCCGGTCGCCTACCTCGCGGGCATGACCTTTGCGCTCTACCTCTTCCATATGCCTTTGCTGCATTTGGCTGCCGCATATGTCCCTGAGACCTGGCCGAGCCCCCTGCGGGGTGTCATCGTAAGCGCATTTGCACTCAGCACAGTCTATGCCCTTTCCTTCCTTACGGAACGGCAGAAGTCTCGCTGGCGCGCTTTCTTTTACCTGGTCTTTCGTTCGCGGAACGACGCATCCGCGATTGCCAACTCTCAGAAACCGAGCGCGGGAGTAGCCAATCCGTAAAGAGTTTTCGACCTACCTCGACACCATGCGATTCACGGCGGCGATGGCCGTTGTCGCGAGTCACTTCTCCTATCCCGCATTCATTGCCCACGCGCCCTACCCGGCAGTCATCGGACGGCTGGCCGTAGCGGTGTTCTTCGTGCTATCTGGCTACGTGATCGCTTATGTCGCCCATGAGAAGGAAACGACGCTTGGCCAATATGCTGTAAGCCGTTTGGCCAGGATTTACTCCGTAGCCGTCCCAGCAATCGTGCTGACGCTCGCCGTTGACTTCTATCTGATACGCCATGGTGCAACTGCAGGCATCCCGCTGTACGAATACAAATCCGTTTGGAAGTACCTGCCCCTCTTCCTTGGGTTCGGCGGGGAGATTGCTGGCAACCATGCTCAAGTATTCAGCAACGCGGCGTTCTGGTCTCTCTCTTACGAGGTCTGGTATTATGTCGCTTTTGCGATTTTCTTTTATCTGCGCGGCGCGTGGCGTATTGCCTTTGGCGTTGCCATGGTCCCGATATTGGGGCTGCCAGCCCTGGTGTACCTGCCCATCTGGGTCTTGGGCATTCTCGTCTACCGCGCGCATCAGCGGTTTTCGGTTCCCACAAGAATGGCGTCTATTGGCGTGATCATCACCGGATTGGCATTCTTCGATATTCTGGCGCTCGGATATTTTGAAGATGCAGAACGGTCAGTGAATGCGCTTTTGCACAACTGGCCTGTGGAACACCTTCACTACAGTATGAACTTTCCGTCCTTCTATATCGCCGGGCCACTTGCTGCGGCGAATATATTTTTCGCCGGATACTGCAATCTCAGGCTCCTTTCGATCCCCGGAATAAGGAGGATCGTTGTCTATCTAGCCTCCTTTACCTTTGCGATTTACCTTTCGCACCGGCCGCTGATGGACTTCTGGGCGATTGTTATGCGGCACGATCCCCATTCCTTTCGGAGCATCTCCGCGCTAGCCGGTATTACGCTGTTTAGCTGTTGGTTGTTCGGCTTCATGTCAGAGAAGCAGAAAGGCCATTGGCGGCAGGTGTTCCAAGCTATGGGCAAGATTGGCAGAACGCTAACAGCGGGCCGCGAACCCACCGCTGAGAGGATTTCTGGCCGGTGACAAGACTTGGAGCGTTAGTCGTAGTGGAGCAGGTTTTGTAGTGGGCTCTGGGTCAGCCCCAGTGTGGCCTACGATCATATGTGGGCAATTACTGCAGGGGTCTATATCTGGGCACACAATCTAGCTGGTCAGGCTCGCATTCACCGAATCCTTGAGCGTGTTATTCAGGGCAAAACCGCCCGGCCTTTCTCCCGCAGGGTTTGACACATCGCTGAATCACCCACCCGAATTTGTGAACGCGGTTCTTGGGATTTTCCCAAGCAGGTAGCCGTAAAAGGCTGCGAGCGCATCATCGCGTTATCGCCATCCGGCATCGAGTTATGGACACCATACCGATAGATATTGCGCCGGGCGGAACGACGAGGCGGCGCCCTGGGTGGAAGCGCCGCTCGGCACGAGGCGTTTTTCCAGTGGTTACGGGGGCATCTGTCTTTGGCTGGCCTTTCGAGTTGAGCCGACGCGCGCGGTTGGTTCTCCTAATTGCACTGACAGCAGGATTTTGCGCTGCGGCTCATATTAGCGGCCTCGGCCCGGATTCTTGCGTTCTTCGCTGGCATGCTGTTGGTCCACAAGGGTGGAGACTCCGAGAGTCGTTACAGGCTTGGATTGGCCTTTTAGGCGTGGCAGTCGCGGTCCTTGTCACCGGCTCTCGCATGCCCATTCCGCCGATTTTGCGGAGGTTTGTTTCATACCGTGATCTTCTTTTGTTTTGGCGCTCGCGTGCCTGACCGAGCGTAACATCCCGGCTCGGCTCTTTGCCTGGGCGCCGCTCCGATGGCTGGGGAATTAAGTGCTATTCCTCTTACTTGGTTCACACGCTTGTCGTGGATTCCCCAGCCCGACTGCTGGCATTCAGATCAACCTCTTATCGTCACCTTCTGATCTGGCTTTTCGCCGTGCCGTTCTTCCTGCTGTCGCTCGTCCCAGCTCTGGCGCAATACCTTCTTGACGAGCGGCCGATTTCTCTGCGCCTAAGAAGGTATCCCCCCGAAACGGCAATCTCTAATCCGGCGGTGGCATTTCTTCGCTACCATTTTTCGCTGGCCAGCCAACATTGGGCGTGCAGGCCGTTATCTGGGAAATGCTGGTCGGCACCTATATCTGCGGGGCACCCTTTAGGTCCCGTCAAAGCCGCACTTCATTTCAAATGATATGCCCATCGACCGATCCGAGCTGTTTGGGTAATTAAAATCGATGAACTGATCAAACCAAGCCTTCGCACTCGCTGCCGCGGGAACGCCGCGGGATTTTGCCATTGCGCAGGCCGCATAAAGCATGTTGCAGTTTCCCATGCTGCCGCCCTGTTGATTGCCGGGGGAAGGCGCGGACGCAAAAGTTGCTCCACTTTTCATGAAAGCGGCCACTGCCCCATACAGCGCGCTCCAAGAAGCATAATTCTGGAAATTGAGCACCCCTGACGTAGGTTTCTCGACGGCGGCATTGTTTTGAATATCATGAGGTTGCGGTGTTTGATTATTCCAGCCGCTGGTACCATTAGTGATAGCCTCGAACATTCCAAAATAAAAGGTCAGATGCGCGAGCCACGATGGGCTTGATCTTGTCGGCATACCGACCAGATCGGCGATCGCCATGCCCATAAGTCCATAGGCTTGCTCGAAAGCCTGAAAGTAATTGTCCTCCCCCAATTGCCGGAAAACAGCGTGGAGATTCGCTTTGCTTTTCGTCCATAACGTGTTGATGGCTGAGCTGTAATCAGATGATAGCGCAGCGAAATAGCTTTGCGGCAGGAGCCATGACGGAGGCTTGGCGGGCGACACCTTATATGCCATCGCGAGATTGCGGATGCCGTTGCCAACGGAGCGAATCTCTCCGTAGTACGAGCAGTTAGTGAAAGCGCCATTGGTGCCGGCGGCACCGCTTGGTGTGCCGAGAAGGTCGCCCCAGCCATACTGGCCATGACCGCGGGCCGGGTTTCCTTCCCGCCCCAACATGGCGCCGCGATGGCCGATGCCATACGCCTGGATGAATTGCACGCCTTCAAGAAAATAGGCGTCCTCCGTCAGCGCATGGGCAATATAGGGGTGCATCTGGAAATGTGTATCCCCCTCATGGAAATCCCAACCGTTTGACTGATTGATGAAGGCAGCCTGGTAATAGGGACCGTACGCCACAGAATCGATATATGTCTTGTAGCGTTTCAGATCCTGTTTGAAATTGAGCGCGCAGCCGGTGTTAAGGTCAGGTAGGAAGAAGGGCCATTCGCTGGATGCCATTTCGGCATGCTGTCGGAGTGCATGGAGCGAATTGGCAGTGCCGTTCAACAAATAGTCGGCGGCCCATTCGGTCATGACGCCCAGTTCAGCACGCTCGCCGCCCGTCTCGATATATAGGTAAAGGCCTAGCTTATATTCACCATTGTAAACCTTGGCGCCGGAATTTGCTGCATCGGGCAAGGCGGACTCGAGCGTCCATGTCGCGCCGGTGACAGTGCGAATGCGCGCCGTAAAATATGTGCCATTGGCCAGCTCGATGGTGACATGATCGGCCGCCGAGAACCGGGAGGAATTGGCGACCGTTACCGCGGACATGCCCGATGCCGCGTTGCTCGCAAGCGTGGTCGATGGCATCGGACTGTCGCTGATGCTCTCCGGGTCCGGGCGCATAAAGGGGGTATAGGTTGAAGTGAAATTCTTGGCTCCGTTTCGCAATAGCGCTGGCTGGATGACACGGCCAACCCCATCGCTGTACGGCTTACCCGACCAAGGTTTACCAGTTGAAAGATTATTTCCCTTTAGGCGCGCAGCCACGAGTGACATATTCGGGAAAAAGTTGCCAAGGACCTGCCCCGATTTTCGGATAACGGGGCGAACAGCAGATTGGTAGCGCCACCGTGTCCCCCAATAGTGATAAGGGATAGTGGCAGTATATATCGCCGATTCGCCATTGGAAATCGTGGCCGTGTAGCTTGGCAGATTGCGTGTGTGGCCGCTGGGCACCCGTGCATTAACCGGGTCGACCTCCCCATTCCAAAAGACGACCTCGACGCGGCCACCGCTCGTATCGGGCCGGAAATCGACGAAGAAATTTGGCAGGGCCGGATTGTGCACGCGAATACATCTTTGCGTATATCGGGCGGTCGGCGCGGTGTAGCTGCCAATATCTTTGCCGGCCGCAATATCGAAAGTGACAGCGCCATTGACCGGCACTCCGCGAGGAAAAGTTATCCGTGCGACAAGATCCGGCAAGCCAGTCGATGTTGGGCCGCGGACCGTGGGCTCGGCCAGTGCCGGGCCAAAAGTTAGGACCGTCGCGGATCCGCCCAAAAGAGTCCCGCGCCGTGTTAACGGTGTCATCCTATGATCCAATCCCTATAGTATAGTTGTCCGAATCTGGCGTTTCCGCGGGCTGGTCTTCGAACCGCGGGTCGAGCAGAACCTCGTGCAGGAGCGCGTCAATCCCTTCTGTTCAAGCCCACTCCGTTAGCAACTTTGTCTGCCAGATCCCTCCCCATTTTCGAATCACCGGCGCGCCAAGGCGACCAATTCTTGGATCGTCGGCCGGCAGACAATTAAGCAAAACGATGCGTATATTATCCCTCCCAACGCGATCAAAAAGGCCATAACGAGCGAAGCCGGCTCCCGAGGTAGCACGGCCTGCGCCCAGAGAAGGACGCAATACATAATTAGCGCCCCGATGACTTTCCAGCACAGTGGGATCCGAAGCTTGGAATTCACGTGACTTGAAGTCGCG
>JADMIO010604007.1_pt1 | contig 50809 bp, 51 predicted proteins | sample 8958161 | NCBI WGS metagenome assembly JADMIO01 (sample SAMN16585339, study PRJNA669376) | soil metagenome | isolation source: Crop rotation soil | place: USA: Cullars Rotation, Alabama | collected 2011 | reverse complement strand
GCGTCCACTTCCTGCGCAATGCGCTGAGCCTGGTGCCGAAAAGCGCGCAGCCATTGGTGGCCGCGACGATTCGCACCGTCTTCGCCCAACCCACGCCGGAGAACGCGCGCCAGCAGTGGCGGCAGGTGGCGGACAGCTTCCGCCCACGCTGGCCACGGCTGGCCGCGCTGATGGATGCGGCTGAAGCCGACGTGTTGGCCTATCTGGCCTTCCCGCCGGCGCACTGGCGGCAGCTCTGGAGCACCAATCCCTTGGAACGGCTCAACAAGGAACTCAAACGGCGGACCAACGTCGTCGGCATCTTCCCCACCACGACAGCAATCATGCGACTGGTTGGCGCCGTGCTCGCCGAGCAGCATGACGAATGGCAAGTCGGACGACGCTATTTCAGCGCTGAGTCGATGGCGCTGCTCGGTCAGGAGGAGGGGCCACCGCTGGCGCTGGCGGCCGATTAGCCGCCGCGGCCTGGGGCGCGCCCCAGGCCGCGGCGAGGACCACGCGCAAATTACACACTGGACGGGACACTAACCATAGGCAGGGCAAACCCGTGCACCCTGCCGCACCACGGCTCGGATCGTCTCGTGGCTGACGCCGAATTGCCGAGCTAGGTTGCGAACGGAGCAGCCACCGTCCGCCGCGAGCCGAATGGCCTCTCGCTCCTGGACAGTGAGTTTGCGTGCACGGGGATGGTGATATCCCTCGCGCCCAAACCTCCCTGAAGAACGGCGCTCCGGTGCCGTGGCGATAACCACCGAAGCGGCAGCATGACGCAAGCGCGAGACCAATCCCCGTTGATTTCACCATTTCAACCTTGACACTCCGAGCAGATCCGGATGGATACTTCTATGCGGCGCATTCTGCGCCGCGAGCAGTGGATTCAGTGGGAGTTTGATTCCCTGTCCGTGAGACGGACAGACCAGCCAATCGAGATCACACCTCGGCTTATGTCTCCCCAACCTCCGACGAAGCCAGTTCCTGCACCGGTCAGAGCCTTTCGCCAAACAGATGCGACGTCATGTGGTAAATGTCAGCGTCGGAGAGAAATCATCCGCGCAAGGAGACACTCATGGATCTCATCATTCGTGGCGGCACGATCGTCACCGCCGCTGATACGTTCATTGCTGACATCGGCATCGCCGACGGAAAGGTCGTCCAAATCGGGGGAGAACTCGCTGCGGGAGACGTCCCCGTTATCGACGCTCACGACAGGCTCGTACTCCCCGGAGCCATCGACGTGCACACGCACCTGGACGCGCCGAGTCAAGACTCCTACACCGTTGACGACTTCCTGACCGGCACGATCGCGGCGGCCTGTGGCGGCACGACCTCGATCGTCGACTTCTGCGCGCAGCAGCGCGGCCAAAGCCTGCTTGCCGCACTCGATGACTGGCACGCCAAAGCCAGCGGGAAAGCGGTCGTCGATTACGGGTTTCACATGATCGTCGTCGACCTTTCACCGGCCGCTCGCGACGAATTGGCCCGGCTTCCGGATATGGGGGTCACTAGCTTCAAACTCTTCATGGCCTACAAAGGCCAGTCGATGGTCAATGACGATGTGCTGCTCGAGGTGCTGGACCAGGCCCGCCGTTATGGTGCGCTGGTGCTCGTCCACGCCGAAAATGGCGAGGCGGCCGAGTTCCTACGTCGGCGCCTGCTGCGCCAGGGCAAGACGGATCCCAAATACCACGCCACCAGCCGCCCACCACGGGTTGAGGCGGAAGCGACTTCCCGCGCTATCGCCCTTGCCGAAATCGTCGGTGCGTCCATCTACATCGTCCACGTCAGCTGCGAAGAAGCACTTGAGGAGGTCATGCGCGGTCGGGCGCGTGGTGTCGACGTGCTCGCGGAAACCTGCTCCCAATATCTCTACCTCACCGAGGATGTGCTCGACCAGCCAGGATTCGAAGGGGCGAAGTACGTCTTCACACCACCGGCGCGACAGGCGCACCAGCCGCCGCTCCTCTGGAAAGCGCTCGCTGAGCACGCGCTCCAGGTCGTTTCCTCTGACCACGCACCGTTCAACTTTGTCGGTGGCAAGGACGTGGGTCGTAGTGATTTCACGAAGATTCCGAACGGTGGGCCTGGGATCGAAGAGCGACCAGCGCTGGTCTTTCAGGGAGTCCACGACGGGCGGTTGTCGCTGAATCGCTTCGTCGATCTGGTCGCAACGACACCGGCGAAGATTTTCGGTCTCTATCCGGACAAGGGAACGATCGCCATCGGAAGCGACGCCGATCTCGCCATCTGGGATCCCAACCTCGACTGGGCCTTGCATGGATCCGAGCTCCATCACCGGGTCGACTACACCATGTATGAAGGCATGAAGATACGCGGAGCTCCGCAAACCGTCACCCGGCGGGGAGAGGTGATCGTGCGTGATCGCGAATTCATCGGTCGCCCCGGGTCTGGTCAGTTCTTGCCGCGGCGGCGCTACAGTGGGTCTGGCGGCTTGTAGCGTCAACCAGGTTGACTCGGAATGTGCGCACCAACGTGGGTTGGCACGGAGCGGACCCTCGGGTGATCTATGGCATCACAAACTCGAACGTTACGCCAAATCGCTCCGCGTAATCGACATCTTGAGTTAGCCGCCATTGATCGCGCGGCGCGTTCTCGATCTCGTCCTGCGTTCGTTGTCCCGAGATGATGACGATCTGCGACGCCTGATCAGTGAGTGGGTAGCGATCGAGTGAGTGCCAGGTGCCGCGTTTGAGGACGTATCCCGTGGAACCGTCAATGAGGAAGCCCCGCACCTCCTCCACTGCCGGGATCAAGTCCGGGTCGGCGGCGGTCGATGCTGCCACGGCCACCACGGCGGGCACCTGCCCGAGGGGGATGAAGGTCTGCGTGACGCCGAAGTGACGCTCCAGCCGTGTGAAATGAAGTCCCTCGCTGCGACTGGTGAGGAGCATGACGAGCGGCGGACCGTCGACCTCGAAGCTCGCTTTCCAGCCCGCGCTGTTGACTCCCTGAAAATCTGGTGGTCGGTCGCTGGGGCTAATCAACTCGCCGAACGGTCGAAACGCTTCCTCGGTCAGCGGTTCCACGCGAATCTGCACAACGCGATCCATGAACGCCTCCCCTGGCAGCAGTCGCGGCTAGCAGAAGGTGCCGAGGTCGGCCTCGCAGAGGATGCGGCGCACCTCGCTGGCGTCGGCCTCGTTCAGCGGTTGCAGCGGCAGCCGAGGCGGACCTCCGACCAGCCCCACAGTGTCCAGCGCGACCTTCAGTCCCGGAATGCCAAAGCGCGACGTCACTGCCGCGTTCGGCGCCAGGAGCCGCAGCTGCAGAGTCCGTGCGGTGGCATGATCGCCGGCGTGAAACGCGCGTTCGATATCCTTGCAAACCTTGGGGGCGACGTTCGCCAGGGCGAGAATGCCGCCGGTGGCGCCGAGGCAGAGGGCGGGATAGAGGAAGCTGGCGGACCCAGCCAGCACGCCAAAACCGGGAGCGGCGGATGCGATCATCTCGCCGACCTTCGGTGCATTCCCCCCAGAATCTTTGATCCCGGCGATGTTCGGGTGCCTGGAGAGTTCGCGCACGAGCGACGCCGCCGGATCGACGCCGGTGTAGGCCGCCATCACGTAGATGATGATCGGCACCGGCGACGCGTCGGCCACCGCTTCGTAGTGGGCGACGTAGGCGGCCTGATCATATCGCGGTTTGTAGTAGTGGGGCGTGATCACAATGGCGTAGTCGATCCCGAGGCCGGCCGCCTCTTTCGTCAAGGCGATGGTTTCTCGTGTGGATTCCGCACCGGTGCCGGCCATGACGATGCGGCGGCCACTGATGGTCGTGACGGCCGTCTCGATGACGCGTAGCTTCTCGGAGCGATCGAGTAATGGGTACTCCCCGTTCGAGCCCAACACCACGATCCCGTCGAGTGCCGACGTGGCATAGCGCTCGAGGTTTGCGCGAAACCCACTCAGATTCAGTTCGCCATCGGCGGCGAACGTCGTCGCCACCGGCGCAAAGACGCCGTGTGGAGTTCTCCGCCCATCCATTCGCTCGCCTCCTTCGACACCGGGACCAACCGCGCCATGCCCCCGTCAGGCCACGATCCGTCCACCGAGCAGCACCTGAGCGATCCGCTCTTTGTCCTGAAGCATGCGCACGTCCGTAAGGGGATCGCCCGCCACGATGACGATGTCGGCGAACTTCCCTGGCTCGATCGTGCCGACGTCCTGGTTCATGCCGAGGCATTCGGCGGCCACACTCGTCGCCGCGCGGATCGCCTGGAGTGGAGTAAAGCCGCCTTTGACCAGTTCCTCCAACTCCCGCGCGCTTTCACCATGAGCGACGACGAATCCCGCGTCCGAGCCGGCGGCGATCTTGACTCCAGCCTCCTTGGCGCGCCGCAGCGTCTCCCACTTGTCTTCGTTGACCTTGAGGAGCCACCGCCATTCGGCCTGACTGACGGCAATCGCCTCCGGGCCGAGTTCGATGCTGCGCGAATTGACGGCAAGGGTGGGTACATAGAAGGTGCCGTGCTCCACCATCAATTGGATCTGCTCATCACTGAGCCAATGCGCGTGCTCGAGCGAGTCGACACCGGCCCGAATGGCGGCGGTGATGCCCGAGCCACCCGAGGTGTGCGCGGCAACGCGCCGGTGCAGCCAGTGTGCGACCTCGCAGATGGCCGCCATCTCCTCGTAGGTCATTTCCTGGCCCCACGGCGGGTCCAAATGATAGAGCGCCTCACTGCAAGCATTCAGTTTAATCAGGTCGACGCCGCGTTTGAACTGGGCTCGTGCGGCCTGACGGCAGCGGTCGGCGCCGTCACAGACCCCAGTGCGGCCGGAAATTGTTACCTCAGGTGACCATAGTCCCTTGTCCATGTGGCCACCGGTCACGCTCAGCCCCTGTCCCGCGACGAGAAGGCGGGGACCGCTGACCATCCCCTCAACGATCGCGTCGCGGAGGGCCACGTCGATATAGGCCGGCGAGCCCAGGCTACGGAGGGTGGTAAAGCCCATGTTGAGGCCGCGCCAGACGTAGGCTAGTGCCCGCAGGGCGAGCGTCCCTTGCAGTTCTCGTCCTTCCGCAAGCCCGTAGTTGGTGATGGGACCGCCCGGAGTGTGGACGTGAACATGGACGTCGATGAGGCCCGGGATCACCGTAGAATCGCTCGCATCGAGGACCTCGGCCTCAGGAGACAGAGGTATTTCGTCTGGCGTCCCGACCGCAGTGATACGCTCCCCCTCGATGACGATCACCGCGTCCGCGAGCGGCGATCTGCCAGTACCGTCGATGAGCTGACCAGCTCGAATCGCCCGGATCGACCTGCCGCCATCGGCCCTCAACGGTCCCTCCTCCCTCGATCAGCACAGGACTCGCTCGCCGCGCCTCCATCAACTGGGCAGTGACTACCAGTTCACGGGCGCACGCTCAGATCGCTCCCTTGCGGCTGGGCGTGCCCCGCTGGCGCGTCGACCACGGCGTTGCCGGCCAGTTCCGGCGCACCCTTCCGCCGTGAAAACCGATGCCAGCTCCCCGGCGAGCCGATCTCCTGTCCTCCCATGATGCCCGCTGGGCGCACGATGAGCACGAGGAGCAAGCCTGCCGCCACCACGAACTCTGGAATCCCGACCAAATCCCGACCGATCAATTGCGCTAGATTCGGATCGCTGGCGCGGGCGAAATTCACTTCGTTCTGGAGGAGTGTCAGGACATGGGAGGTGATGCTGATGACAATCGTGCCCACGACCGCGCCGGAAACGGATGCCTGGCCCCCGATGACCAGCATCGAGATGATGAGAAACGCGATGTTCACCCAGAAGTCAACGGGCGAGAAGATAGTGACATAAAATGCCCAAAGCCCCCCCGCAGCCGCGGTAATGAAGGCGCTGATGACCCATCCCCACCACCGCGTCCGGAAGACGTTGATTCCAACACTCTGGGCCGCCCGGTAGTCCTCGCGTGATGCGCGCAGTCGAAGCCCCCAGCGCGACTCTTTAAAGAGGTAGGCTCCGACAACAGCGGCGATCGCGAAGATCGTCACCATCCAGAGCTCGGTCAGATGCGGGATCCCAACCAGCGTACGGGTCCCGTTCGTCAGGGCATTGGAGCTGACCGCAACGATGCGGATCACGACCAGGAACGCGAAGGAGGTCAAGCCAAACGCCGTCGCGCCGATGCGGAGGAGGGGAATGCCGATGAGGCCAGCCGCGACCGCGACGACGAGTCCAGATACGAGCAACGCGGCAAGGAATGGCAGATGGAGCTCATGCAGAAACCAGTCGTGGGGCATGTCGCGCAAGATGAACGACTTCTCGCGTGGAGTGAGCGTCAAGAGGACCGTGCCGTATGCCCCGAGCAGCATGAAACCGACATGGCCAAATGACGCGACGCCCGAGTTGCCCATGAACACCTGCAGCCCGACGACCATGATCAAGTTAATCAGCATGAGTGTGATTACGCGACGCGTCAGCTCGTCTCCGACCACCCCGGTCACGATCGCGATCGCGGCGAGACCGGCGGCGAGGATGAGCGGTGGTGCCAGATCCTGCCAGGAGCGGCGAGCACGGATGGCAACCTGACTACTCATACCCCCAATCATCCCGTTTCCTCCTGGATGCCCGCCCCGGTGATGCCGCCAGGGCGAAAGAGGAGGACCACGACGACGATGACGAAGAGCAGTGCCTGCCGGTAGTTCTGGAATGCGGCAGGGAGGAAGGTGGCGAGCGCGGTGAAGAGGAAGCCGACGACGAATCCGCCAACCACGGCACCCGTCAAACTCCGCATACCGCCGACGACCGCCGCCATGAACGCGATGATGATTGGCGTAAGGCCGACCGCCGGGTAGACCACGCCTGCGCTTCCCACCCAGAACACCATGACGATGCCGGCGAGGACGCCCTCAATGGCGAAGGCCGTCGCGATCACCTGATTGGCATCGACTCCCATCAATCGTGTGGTGGTGAAATCTTCCGCGGCGGCGCGCAGACAAATCCCGATCAGGGTTCGCTTGAGCAGGAGCGTCAACGCGATGAGGACGGCGACACTGACAACAATGCTCAAAATGTCAACCTTCGGGATGTGGACGCCACCAACTTCATAGGTCTGCGCGAAGATGGCCGGGATTGGGACCGCGATCGGCCGAGGCCAGATGTAGACTTCCACAAATCGCTGGAGGAATGAGCTAACCGCAAAGGAGGCGATCAGCAACGTCGCCGCGGACGCATCACGCAGGGGACGAAACGCCACACGCTCCATCACCAACGCGAGCAGCGTGGCTACGACGACACCGAGCACTAGCGCCGCGAGCCACGGGATCCCGATACTCGTGAAGATCCAGAGCGCGTACCCGGCGGCCATGATCAACTCGGCGTACGCGAAGTTGATCAGCCGCATGATGCCGAAGACGATGACCAGCCCCAATGTCGTCAGGGCGTACACGCCGCCGAGCGCAAGAGCATTGACCAGCGTCTGAATTACCTGGCTCAACGTTTCGCCCTTCTGCGCGTCTCGATCACCGCCCGATGCCGAGATACGTGCTCTCGACATCAGCATGTTGGAGTAACTCCTCCGGTTTCCCGGCGAACTCGATGGATCCGGTATTCATGAGGTAGGCGTAGTCGACGATGTCCAGCGTCCGGCGCACATTCTGCTCGACCATGAGGATCGTAATGCCACGCTCGCGGAGCACAGAGATCATCCGGAACACCTCATCGACGATGATCGGGGCCAGGCCGAGCGAGGGCTCGTCCAGCATTAGGAGGCGCGGTCGAGACATGAGGCCGCGTGCAATCACGAGCTGCTGCTGCTCGCCGCCGGAGAGCGTTCCCGCCGCCTGTCGCAATCGGTCGCGGAGAATGGGGAAGTGGGCGAACATCTCTTCGCGATCGGCGTCGATCTCACGCGGGTCCTTCCGTGTGGCAGCGCCGATGCGCAGATTCTCCTCAACGGTAAGGGATGGGAAGACATGCCGCCCCTCGGGCACGAGCGCGATTCCTCGGCGGACGATGCGCTCGGGCCGCATGCCAGCCAGCGACGAACCCTCGAATCGCACGCCGCCGCGTGTCGGCCGCAGCTGACCACTGATGACCTTGAGCAAGGTGCTCTTTCCGGCGCCATTGGGGCCGAGGACACCAACCATGGCTCCGCGCTCCACCTGGAGCGACACGCCGCGTAGCGCAAGCGCGGACCCGTAGGCTGCCGCGACGTGCTCAACCTGAAGCATCCCTATGACCCATTATGCGTCCGCGCTGCTGCCGAGATACGCTTCCCTGACAACCGGTAATCGTCGCACAACCTCCGGGGTGCCCTCGGCAATAGTCCGACCATGGTCCAGGACGTGGATGCGGTCACACAGGCGCATGATCAGACGCATATCGTGATCGACCACCAAGAGGCCGCAACTGACCTCAGCGCGGATCCGCATCAGCGTCTCAAGGAGGATCTGGCTCTCGGCGTCATTCAGCCCGGCCCCCGGCTCATCGAGCAAGAGGAACAAGGGGTTGGTCGCAAGGGCACGCGCAATTTCGAGCAGACGTCCCTCCCCGTGCGGCAGCGTCCTCGACTGCCGGTGTGATCGTTCAGCAAGTCCAACTCGGGCCAGCGCCGTCATCGCCAGCTCCCGCGCTTGGCTCCGCGCCCGCGCACCGACGGTGACGGCGGCCGCTTCGACATTCTCGAGAACGGTCAACTGCTTGAACAAACGCGTGACCTGGAACGTGCGCGCGATCCCGACGTGGGGCAGTCGATGCGGAGGCCATCCGGTGACATCGACCTCGCCCATGTGCACTCGGCCCCGCGTGGCCGCGAGGTGTCCCGTGATCACGTTGATGAAGGTTGTCTTGCCGGAGCCGTTCGGCCCAATGAGTCCCAGGATCTCGCCCTGGTCGATTGTCAGGCTGACCTCATCGACGGCACGAAGTCCACCGAAGTACTTACAGACCCCGTCAGCCACCAGCTGGTGGGTGACCGGAATGCCGTCGCTAGTTTTCCCCGCCGCGTCCGATCCCAGGGCAAGATCCACGTGGTTGCCGGGCGCGACGTCTACGACGACGGCTTTGCTTCTTGGGCTTCGGGGACGTAAGAGGCGGTGATGGGGCCCTCGTAAACCAGGTCACCGTGCCGCTGGACGACCATGAATTGGGGAGCCTTCGGCTCGTGGCCGTGTTCGGCATCCGTCCACGACTCCGTCCCGCCGACGATCTTGAAATCGGTGCCCTCCATCGCACGGGCAAGCGCGGGACCATCGACCGTGCCGGCCTTTTCGATCGCTTGGGCCAGGACATTGATGAGGTTGTACCCCATGACGTAGAGGCCGCTGTCGGCGTCCTTGCCGTACATCTCTTTAAAGGCCTGGAGGAAGTGCTCCATGTCCGGGCCCGTTTCGGGGCCCATCCAGTAAAGCGAGGTGACATAGATTTCGTTACCGGCCTCCGGACCGAGTGCTTTGAAAAACTCGCCCGTGTCCATGTTGCCGGCGCCGACAATCGGCGCGTCAATGCCAGCGGAGCGGAGCGCTCGGATGATCACCGCAACGTCCGGCATGTCCGCCGTGATGAGGATCACGTCGTACTGTCCCGCTAGCTCTTGCAGCCGTTGCGTTTGCGCGGCAAAGGTCATCTCGCCCTTAGTGTAGGCCAGGGTGTCGACGACGGTACAGCCGAAATGCTTGTAGGCATCAACCCAGTACTCGCCGAGGAGTTGGGTGAAGCTCGTGAAGCTGTCGATGACTGCGACCCCGCGCGTCCATCCCTTCTTGACACAGGCGTGCTCGGCGGACGCGGCCGCGTTGGCATTGGCCCAGTTCGCCATCGTGAACTGCATATCGCCAAGGACCTGGGAGTTGTACAGCGGCGAGGACGCGCATTCGGAAATGCCGACGATGCCGTTCTCCTGCGCAACCTGGCTCACCGGGGCACCATAGTCGAAGTCACAGGGAGCAATCAGGACTTGCGCACCCTCCTGGATCGCGGCCACCGCCGCATCGCCGACCTTGGCAATGTCGGACTTGCCATCGGTCTTGATCAGTCGCAAGTCGCATCCTAGGACGCCGCCTCGATCGTTGATCTCCTTGACTGCCAGTTCGGCACCTTGAACAGGTGGCGCGTCATAGGTGGCCACAGGTCCAGTGAGGTGAACCGCAGCGCCGATCGTAATGGGGCAGGCAACTTGGCTGGTTGGGGTCTGCGCCGCCTGTATCCTGCCAGGCGCCAGTGCAAGGGGCAGGATAAGCAGCGATGCGATGGTCAGCCATGTCACCCAGTTCAGGCGGTGCGCCGAATGGCAGGACCGCACTCGATGAGAGAGCACACCGGGGTTGCCGCGAATTCGGTCAGGCATCGAGGTGGTCTCCTTCCATCTTCGTACAGACCGGGCCGAAGATGTGAAACTTGTTTTCATGACGAGAGCCGTGAGGCGACTATATTCAGGCTCTCGGGTGCTGTCAAGCGTGCGGGCAAGGATGCGATGCGCTAGGCATCTGCTGTCCGGGAAATGCCATTACGACCTCCGGGCTAGATCACAAGCGGAGGCCCTGGCCCCCAGCGGAGTACCATGCCTGGCAAGCTTCACGAGGAGATCACAGCACAGCAGTATTTATCTGAATGAATGGAGCCGCCGTTGAATGACCATCGCCGCCCGATCAAGGTCGGCATCTTCTTCCCTCATGTGGAACGAGAAATGGCGGGGCGGACGCCGCGCTGGTCGGATGTGCTGGTGATGGCCCAGACCGTCGAAGCTATGGGATTTGACTCGTTTTGGCTCCCGGATCATCTCCTGTTCCGGCCTGCCGGGGAGGAGCCGCAAGGACAGTGGGAATGCTGGACGCTGCTGGCGGCAGTCGCCGCCTGTACGAGCAGAATCGAGCTCGGTCCGTTCGTCAGCTGTACTAGTTTTCGCAATCCGGCTCTCTTGGCAAAGATGGCCGATACCGTCGATGAGATCAGCGGCGGCCGGCTCATCCTCGGTCTCGGCGCTGGCTGGAACGAAGCCGAATACGTCGCCTTTGGCTATCCGTTCGACCACCGCGTCAGCCGATTCGAAGAAGCGGTGCAGATCATTCATGGCCTGCTTCGCCACGGACATGTCGACTTTGCGGGGCAGTTCTACTCGGCGCGAGACTGTGAACTTCGGCCGCGCGGGTCCCGGCCCGGCGGCCCACCCATCGTGATCGGCACGAACGGCGCACGCATGCTGCGGCAGACGGCACGGTATGCCGACGGCTGGAACGCCTTCTTCTGGTGGACCGGCAACGATGCGGCAGGCGTGCCACGATTGCGGGAGCGCGTCGACGCGGCGTGCCGGGAGGTTCGCCGCGATCCGCGGACGCTCGAGCGATCCGTCTGTGTTCTCGTGGAGCTCCCGAGGGCAACCGGGACGCCGTTCCAGGAGCCGCCCCTGCGGGGTTCGGCGGAGGAGATCGCAGACGCCCTCCGCGCCTACGCACGCGGGGGGATCACCCATGTCCAGCTCCGGCTCGATCCCAACACGCTCGCCGGCGTCTCCGCGCTCGCTCCGGTCCTTGCCCTCCTCGATCAGCCATAGGTCGTGGTCAGCTCCATTGCCAGTCATGGAGGCGAGACGGTGATCGACTTGTCAGGGCAAACAGCGCTGATTACCGGAGCCAACCAGGGGATTGGTTGGGCCATCGCCCAGACCCTGGCGGGACGGGGAGCGCGCGTGGTCGTGAACTACCCCGACGATGCCCGCTACCCGACCAGCCTGGTCGAGCTCGGCGAAGGAGCGCTGGCCGTTCGCGGCGATGTCAGCCGCCTCGCCGATATCGAGGCCATCTTCTCGTTCGTCGATGAGCAGCTTGGCCCTCTTGACGTTCTCGTCAACAACGCCGGGATCTACCCGCGGGCTGACGTCCTCAATCTGGATGAGGCCACCTGGGATGCGGTTGTCGATGTCAACCTCAAGGGGACATTCTTCTGCGCACAGCAGGCGGCGCGTCGCATGGCCGCTCGGAAGCACGGCCGCATTATCAACATCGCCTCTGATTCCGCGCTCCTGCCAGCGGCGCAGGGCGCCCACTACTGCGCAAGCAAAGCCGGCGTGGTCGCCCTCACCAAGTCGCTCGCGCTCGCTCTGGCCCCCCACGGCATTCTCGTCAACGCCATTGCCCCGGGGCTCACCGATACGGCGCAGCCAAGGTATGGCATGACCGAAGAGGAAATCGCCGAGTATGGACGCTCCAGCATCCCCCTGGGTCGCATCGCCCAACCGGCCGAAATTGCTCAGGCCGCGCTGTACCTGGCGAGTGAGCTGTCAGAGTTCGTGACTGGCCAAACCATCTTCGTGAATGGCGGGTCACTCATGGTTCCCTAGCTCGGAGATGGGACGTGCGCCGAATTGGGACAGCCCGGGAGCATACCATCGTCGAGGTGGCGCTCCGCGCAGAGCAGGAAGCCGCCGGGTGTTGGGAATGTGCGTCCCCGAACGGAGTCTGCGATGCTCGTCTCTCTCCATCATCCTGAATCATCGGGCGGCTCGCTCCCCGGTGAGGGCGCGGCGCGGACCCTGCTGCGCTACGTCGATCGCGCCGCGCTCGACCAGCTGACAGCCGCATTCATCGACGCTGTCGGGTTGCCAGCGGCGGTGCTCAGCCCGGGTGGCGACTTCGTTGCCGGCAAGCAGTTCCGCTGCCCGGCGTGCGCGACGACGAATGGGGATGCTCCCACACCGCGAGTCGAAGGGGCGACGGTGTCTGGCTGGGTTCGCTGCCGGCACGGGCTGGCGAGCGTCCGCTTCCCGATCTCCACGCGCACCGGCGACCAGATTGCCACCGTCACCGTCGGCGCAGTCGCTCTCTCCGATGCCGACCTGGGCTCACTCCGGCGAGCGCTCGTTGCCCGGCAAGAGGCCGACAAGGGAGGGCCCGTGCGTATGTCCGGGGTGCCGCGCAGCGCTGCGGATCGGGCTGAGGCCGCGGCCCGGCTGCTGGCGCAAGCCCTGGATACCGTCGTGCGTGAGGCGGAAATCGCCAGCGAGAATGCGGACCTGGTGGCGACCCAGCGGCAGGCCAATCGCGAGCTCACCGTCCTCTACTCCGTTTCGCGCGCCCTCAGCTCGGGGATTGAATTGCAGGGCATCTTGCAGAGACTGGTCGATTCGGTGGGCGACCTGCTGGGGACGGACGTGGTGCTCGTCGGCCTGATCGAAGGTGACGACCTCGTGACCGTTGCCTCGCGTGGCCTGCTCAGCTTCGAGGCCCGCCACGGACGGCTGCGAGTTGGCGAAGGACTTGCCGGCCGCGTCGCCGCGACTGGCCATCCGCTGACCTGCCGTGACATGCAAGACGACCCGCGCCAGTATTTGACGGCGATCAACTCGCGCGAAGACCTCCATGCCTTTGCTGGAGTGCCACTGGGCCTGCAAGGGAGCACGGTGGGCGTCCTCGCCGTCTACCGGCGCGTTGCGCACGACTTCCCGGAAAGCGAGTTACAGCTCCTCGCCCACATTGCCGATCAGGCCGCCGTGGCGATGGAGCGCGCCCGGTTGTACGAGCAAGAGCGGCACACGGTCGGTGAGCTGAGGGCGCTGCATGCCCGCATGGAAGCGCAACACCGGTCCCTGGAACGAGCAAGCGCCGTCCATACGCAATTGACGGACCTGGTCCTGCAGGATGCCGGGCTGGAGGCGATCGTCGATGCCCTCGGCTGCGCCCTGGATGCCCCAGTGGCCGTGGAGGATCAGTTTCTGCACCTCCTGGCCGTCGGTCCAGGGGACACGTCCCAGGGCGGGGTAGAAGCGAACCAGAGCAAGCTTGCTTCGACACCGCGCGCGGCTCTCGTCGACGGCGAGATCGGTCGCCTGTACGACGCCATACGCGAATCACGGCGTCCGATGGCTATCCACGCCGCCCCTGCGCTTGGTCTCGATCACCCGCGCATCGTGGCGCCGGTCATTGTCGGCGGCGATGTCCTCGGCTACCTGTCGGTTGTCGAGCGCCACCGCGCGCTGGAAGAGCCCGATTTCCTGGCGGTCGGTCACGCGGCGACGGTCGTCGCGCTGGAGATGATGAAGCAGCGGACGTGGGTGGAGGTCGAGCGGCGCCTGCGCGGCGAACTCCTCGAGGAACTCGTCGCTGGCGAGCTCACGGATGTGGAAGCGACCCAACGCCGAGCCGCGTATCTTGGCTACAACCTCGGGACGCCCCACGCGTTGCTGTTATTTGTCGTCGCCGACCCGACATCTCAGAAACCAGATGGCGCCTCCCGGGCTCGTAATGATCGGGCGCTCCTCACAGAAGCGATCGAGACACATGTTAGCAAACACGGGGGCGGCTTCATGGTCCTTTCCCACCGGGATGGTGTCTATGTCGCGGCGCCCCTCAACGAGGAGAACCTTGTCAAAGCGCGGGAGTTGGCAGAGTCGTTACGACGCGAGGCCGCCCGAACGATTACCGGCAGCCTCTCCGTCGGGATGGGCCGTCTCTGTCTCTCTCCAGAGGATTTTGCCGTTGCCGCCAGCGAGGCGCGCCGCGCGGCGGCCCTCGGACGGGCGCTCGACGTCTCTCATCGGGTGATCGTCTTTGAGGATCTGGGCGTCTACCGCCTGCTCATTGATTTGCCCCGCCCATCCGATGCTGTCCGCTTCGCTGAGCAAACGATTGGTCCGCTCGAAGCCTATGACCATGATCACGGCACCTGCCTCGTGAGCACGCTCGAGGCCTACCTCGCTGCGAATGGTGTTCTGCAGCATACAGCCGCGGCGCTGTCCATCCATGTCAATACGCTTGCGTACCGACTGCAGAGAATTCGTGAGGTGACAGGGGCCGATCTCAATGATAGCGATGCCCGACTCGGTCTCCACCTGGCTAGCAAGATTCGACAGGTTGTGCGCGCGACAACTGGTTGATTCCCACGGTCCAATAGGTGTGGATTTGTGGACGATCTACGTAGACGGTGGCTTCTCAGCAGCCTAGCCTCTCACTGAGGACTCGTTCGCTTAGCACTGTAGTTGGCGCCACCTCTGGCATGGCGCTATCCGTCTTCTTGCCGGCCCGTCACACGGCGCGCGCCAGGCACCGGAGCGGGCAAGATGCGGGACGGAGGAGAGATGCGGGGGCGCACCATCGTCGACTTGAGCCAGACCATCGAGCACATGCAGCCGGTCGCCAATTACCATGTCAATCAGCGACCAGCTTTCTGGCACCGCGTCACTCACGAAACGACCCTTGGCACGCACAAGCACGCTCCTGATCTTTCCTGGCAAATCCGGGATATGCTGATTGGCGAGCATGTCTCCACGCACGTCGATGCGTTCTGTCACTACACCCCGGGCGACGACGCATGGTGTCTGGAGCGCATGCCACTTGACTGGTTCATCACGCCGGCGGTCTGTGTCGATCTCTCGTACAAGCGGTCAGACGAGTTCATCGAGGCTGCTGATCTTGAGACCGCCCTGGCACAAGCAAACCTCTGCCTGCAACCGGGAGACACCTTCCTCTATCACCAGAATTACTACGCGCGCAGTCAGCAGCCGCCCTATCCCGATGACTGGACCGGACTCAGTTGGGATGCGGCGCAGTGGCTGGCAGACCGCGGCGTCCGCAACATTGGGTGTGAGACGCCCAGCATCGACAACTCACGCGCCATGCAGCTCGATGCCGACCCGTGCTTCCCGGCGCACCGCACCTGTCGCGACCGACGCATGATCAACACGGAAAACCTGGCTGATCTCACTCCGGTCGTTGGCAAGCGATTCACGTACATCGGCTTGCCGCTCAAGCTCAGGGGAGGGACCGGATGCCCAGTGCGAGCCGTCGCCATTCTGGAGCCGGATTCATGAAGCCGTACGAGCTGGCGAGCATGTTCTGGCCGGAGGTCGCCGAGGCGCTCCCTGCTGTCGATGGTGTGCTGGTGCCGGTCGGCTCGTTCGAGCAACACGGCCCGATGACCCCCTTCGAAGTCGACACGGCCATCGCGGAGTATGTGTGCCACCATGCCGCCGAGCGTGTACAGGACCGAGGCGGCTATTACCTGGTCGGTCCGGCAATCAACCTGGGCGCCTCCTGGTATCACATGGACTTTCCGGGAACCGTGTCTCTTGACGCCGATCTCTTTGTTCAGGTTGTGCGCGCCGTCCATCGGTCGTTGCATGCCCATGGCTTCGGCAATGTCATCTTCGTGAATGGTCACGGGGGGAACATCGCGCCGCTCAATCACGCGATCAACCTCATCCAGGCGGAAACGGGAGCACCGGTCTATCACGTGACGTATGCCGACCTCGTGACAGACCTCACCGGCGCTACCGAGGATTGCCTCATCCACGCCGGTCAGGTCGAGACGAGCATCTGCCTCGCTGTGGGGGTCCGTGTCGATATGGATCGCGCCGTCAGCGAGGCGAATGGCCGGCGCGAGGCACTGGCGCGCACGGGAGTACCCACTTCACGCTACATCAAGTACGACGCCCTGCACAGAGGCCCGGGTGGTACGCTTCCCGCACATCGCATCAAGGAGATCAGCGCCTCGGGCGTTGTGGGCGATGCCACCGCCGCCGACGCAAGACTCGGCGTGGAGATCATCGACACGGCCATCACGCGCCTGGCCGAGCTTTGCACCGAACTTGCTCCGGATCGTATTGCGCCGCTCTACCGTGCCGAGGAGATCATCGTCGGCTAGACCCAGGAGACCAGAGGCATGCTCCTCCGGCTTTGGAAACGCCCAGTCCTTCTCTCGGATCCCTTGCGACCGCGAGGTTTGTTGGCGCGGCTTCAGTTAAGGGGTTACGTCGGCTATATCGTCAAGCGGCTGCTGGCGTTCATCCCGTTGCTCTTCGGCATCAGCCTCATCACCTTCTTCTTGATCCGCCTCTTGCCCGGGGACCCAGCGCGAGTGCTCGCCGGAAGCACACACTATGAGGAGGCGATCGCGGCGATCCGCCAGCGGATGGGTCTCGACAAGCCGATTCCAGTGCAGTACGGCATTTACCTCCGCAATCTCCTCCACGGCGATCTTGGTAATTCGTGGTTCACTGGCAAACCCGTGGCCACGGACCTCGCCGACCGCGCACCGGCGACTTTGGAGCTCATCACCTACGGGCTCATCCTGGCGATTCTCATCGGCTTCTTCCTGGGCGTGGTGGGCGCGCTCAATGCGGGTGGACCAGTCGACCGCATCGCGCAGTTCTACGGCTTTCTTGCCGGCGCCCTCCCCGATTTCTGGCTGGCCCTGCTCGTCGTCCTCGTCCTGTTCCATCAGTTCCATCTCATCCCGCCGCCACTCGGGCGCTTCCCCTTGACGATGACACCGCCGCCACGCGTGACAGGCATGTTGACCATCGACTCCCTAATTGCTAGGGACCCGGAGGCGTTCCGGGCCGCCGCGGCCCAGCTCGTTGCCCCTGTGTTGACCCTCGGCCTCCTCAATGCCGCGCCCATTACTCGCATGACCCGGTCGACGATGCACGACATCTTGCAAGGAGATTTCATCCGCTACGCCAATGCCTGCGGACTGCCGCCGCGCCAGGTCGCTCGCTACGCGTTCCAGAGCATCCTGCCACCGGTCGTCACCCTGATCGGCTTTCTCTACGCCTTCCTCATCGGCGGCGCCGTCCTGGTCGAGACGGTCTTCTCTTGGAATGGCGTCGGCCAGTACGCCGTTCAGTCGATCATCAACAAGGACTATGCGCCCGTGCAGGCCTTCGTCCTCATCGCTGGCGTCTTCTCGCTTGTCGTCTACCTCATCGTCGACCTGATCTACATGTTGGTCGACCCTAGAGTGCGGCTCTAGCGGTGCCGTGGATGCGGAGGATGATGCGTTGACCGCCCTTCGGCACTACCTCCTCTACATTCGCAGCCATCCCAGCGCGGCCCTCGGCACCGTCATCGTGCTCCTCTTTGTGCTGACGACCCTCTTCGCGCCGCTCATCGCCCCCTACGATCCGGAAACGCCGACGGCCGAGTTCCGCACCCCACCCAGCGGTGAGCACTGGTTTGGCACCGATCCCACAGGCTTGGACGTCTTCTCTAGAGTGGTGTATGCGGCCCGCGTGGACCTCGTTGTCGGCGTCACCGGCACCGTCCTCTCGATGCTCATCGGTATTCCGCTCGGTCTGCTCGTCGGCTACTACCGGAGCTTCTTCTCCGGACTGGTCCTGCGTATCGCCGATCTCCTGCAAGCCTTTCCCGTCTTCGTCCTGGCAATGGCCGTGGTCGCCATTGCCGGCCCGAGCATTCGCAATGTCATCCTCGTCATCGGCATTCTCAACGTGCCCATCTATGTCCGCCTCGTGCGCAGCCAGGTGCTCGCCTTTCGCGAGCGCCCGGCCATCGAAGCGGCGCGTTGCGTCGGCAATGGCGATGGTGGCATCCTTCGCCACTACTTGTTGCCCAACACCATCGAAGCCGCGCTGGTTCAGTCGTCGGTCAACGTCGGCTGGGCGATTCTGCTGACGGCGTCACTGAGCTTCATCGGCGCCGGCGTCCCTGTGCCCACCCCTGAGTGGGGCTCGATGGTCGGCATCGGCGCGCCGATGATGATCCTCGGGGAGTGGTGGGCCGCTTTCTTCCCCGGCCTCGCGATCGGGCTCTGCGTGCTCGGCTTCGCCATGGTCACTGATGCCATTCGGGTGCTCGTCAACCCGGAACGGAGGAGTTGACGTGCCGCCCGCGATCGCGCAGCCAACAACTGCTGACAGCTCGATGCCAGGAGAGATCCTGCGGGTCAGAGATCTGCACGTGCACATTCCCGTCTCATCATCCCTCATCAAGGCGCTGAACGGATTCGACCTGGCAGTCAATCGCGGCGAAATGGCGGCGCTGGTCGGCGAGACGGGGTCGGGCAAGTCGGTCGCGGCCTGGTCGATCCTCAATTTGCCGAAGCACCCGGCGCGGATCGTCGGGGGTGAAATTCGCTGGCAGGGTGAGGACGTGCGGCGCATGTTCGCAGAGCGTCTCCGCCGCTACCGCGGCAAAGAAGTCAGCCTCATCCTCGCCAATCCACGGTCGCACCTCCACCCGCTGCGCCGCGTCGGCGATCAGGTTCAGGCCGCACTCCATGCCCACCAGCGTGTCGCGCCGTCCACGGCACGGGAGGCGGTGTTGACGATGCTGGCGGCGGTAGGGCTGCCGGACCCGGCGAGGGTGGCGACCTCGTATCCACATGAGCTGAGCGGAGGCATGGCGCAGCGGATCATCATTGCCATGGCCCTCATCAATTCGCCACAGCTCGTCATTGCCGACGACGCCACCAACGGACTCGACGTCACGGTGCAGCGTCAGGTTCTCGACCTGATGACCGACTTGGTCCACCGGCAAGACGCCTCGATGCTGATGATCACGCACGACCTGGGCGTCGTCGCCCAGTACTGCAAGCGCGCAACGGTGATGTACGCCGGGCAGGCGGTGGAGATCGCGGAGACGCCCCGTCTCTTTGACAATCCGCTCCATCCCTACACGCGGGGATTACTGGGCACCATTCGTGCCGCGGGGTCCGCGCGCGGTAAGCCCCTCCCTGGCCTTCCTCCCGATCCGGCGGCGCTGCCATCAGGGTGTTTCCTCGAGCCGCGGTGTCCGATGCGGCTTCCTGAGTGCAAGCAGATCAAGCCGGAGATGCGCCAAGCGGAACCGGGTCATTGGGTCCGCTGCATTCGCTACGCCGAGGTCACGGCGGGAGCTAGCATAAGCCATCCCGCACTCGTCCTCCATCCTGTCGCGCTCCCCATGGCAAAGGCGCAGGCAACCATCCCCGGTGACAACGGCGCGGTGGCCACCTCGATTGCCAACGGCATAGGCACGTGAGAGGAGGAGATTACCGCGTGGAGCAACCCCTGGTCCGCGTCGAGAACCTGGTCAAGCGCTTCCCGGTGCGCGGCTCGGACGGATTCGTCTCGGCCGTCAGTGATGTGTCGTTCGAGATTCGACCTGGTGAGACGTTGGGGTTGGTGGGAGAGAGCGGATCTGGTAAGACCACGGTCGGGCGCTGCCTACTGAAGCTGATTCCACCGACGAGCGGCCGCATTTCGTTTCGCGGCGAGGACATCACCAGTCTTTCCGAGCCGGAATTCCGGCCCTACCGGCGTCACCTGCAGTCGGTCTTTCAGGAGCCGTACTACTCACTCAACCCGCGCTATATGGCGTTCCAGACGATTACCGAGCCATTGCGGCTACTGGGCGAACGAGACAAGGGGAAGCTGCGCGCTCAAGTTGCCGAGCTCGCCGATCGCGTCCGTCTCGACGCGCGCAAGCTCGATGCCTACCCGCACCAGATGAGCAGCGGCGAGCAACAACGTGTCGGCATTGCCCGGGCGCTGGCCACCAACCCGGATCTGGTCGTCCTCGACGAGCCGACCTCGATGCTCGACTTGTCGGTGCGGGCAGAGATCATCGACTTGTTGATCGCTCTACAGCAGGAGTTCCACCTTGCCTACCTCTTCATCTCGCATGACTTGACCACCGTCGAATACCTCTGCCACCGCGTCGCAGTCATGTACCTCAGTCAGATCGTGGAGTTCGGCACAGTGCAGCAAGTGTTCGGCGCGCCACTCCATCCCTACAGCCGGGCACTCCTCTCCTCTGCGCTGCCGGCCGACCCCCACCTCCGCCGCTCGAGCTATCTGCTCCGGGGCGATATTCCCAGCCCCGTCAACCTCCCGCTTGGCTGCTACCTCGCCTCTCGCTGTCCTGAGGTGCGGCCGGAGTGCCGAGCGGCACCGCAAGTGCTCGTGAACGTCGGCGACGGCCATCTCGTCCGTTGCTGGCGAGCGGTAACGGGGGACATTCCCGGTTGGACAGAAGCGGCCGCAGGGCTGAAGGAGATCGCCTGGCAGGGTTGAGTGATCTTAGCGAATGCCTGGGATGAGAGCTTCTGCGCCTGCGAGGAAGGAGGTGACCCACGCCCCAGTGTGATCCCGGACTCGAGGAGTACGCGGACGCTTGCCGCCTGCAATGAACAAGGAGCTCAGCATGAGGACGAATCGTAATTCCTCCTTCCTGTCCGACCTGCCCGCGAAACTGACGCGACGACGACTCCTCCAGGCAAGCGCCGCCGGCGGGTTGTTTGTCGCGGCCGGCCCTTCCGCCGCCCGTCTCGCCGCGGCGAGCCCGGCGCTGCAGGAGGTGCCGACGCAAACGTTGGTCGCGTCCTGGGCGGACGGACCGAACGGCACGGACCTGGCATTTCACGCGGCGCTGCGCTCGATCGACATCTACCGCGCCTGCACGGTTGCGCCCTTAATGTTCGAGCCGCAGGCAGCTGGCCAAGTGTTCGTGCCCGATTTCACCAAGCTCGTGCCCTACGCCGCCGAGAAATGGGAAGTCAATCCCGACTGGACGAGCATCACGATTACTCTGCGCCAGGGGATCAAGAGCCCGTTCGGCAACGAGCTGACCACGGATGATGTGCTCTACTCGTACCAGCGCATCGAGGCGACCAAAGGTCATAACTGGCCCTTCATGCAGGATGCGCTCAACATCAAGACCACGCAGAACATCACCAAGGAGGGACCCTACACCTACACGATCCATTCCGACGCGCCCAATGCCCTGCTCGAGATCATCAACGCCCACGCCGTCTTCACGATCGTCGACTCGGTCGAGTTCAAGAAGCACGCCACTACCGATGACCCCTGGGCCGTCAATTGGGCTAGCTCGAACATCGCCGGCCACGGGCCTTGGAAGCTCACCGAATACACCCCGGGACAGAGCTGGACGCTCGAGCGCAATGAGAACTACTTCGATCCGCAGGCGCTGACCGGGAACGTGGCCAAGGTGGTCAACCGGGTCGTGCCGGAATCCGCCAATCGAGTCGCCCTGCTGCAGGCTGGCTCAGTCGACATGGCCATGGATCTAGAGTCGGCCGAGCTGCAAAGTCTCGACGGAACGCCTGGCGTCCGCGTCGACCACCTGCCGGGCAACTTTCTGCAGTGGCTCGGCTTCACGTTTGGCTCGGCGGACGCGCCCCAGCTCGCCGACGCCAACGTGCGGCAAGCGATCGGCTATGCGTTGCCATTCGACCAGCTCCTGGCTCGGCCCTATCTGAATCAGGCTCAGCAGATGAAGTCGACCGTGGCGCCGAGCTACGCCGGCTACGACGTCACGTCCGCGGTTTGGAATCGTACCCAGGATGTCGCCAAGGCCAAGGAGCTGCTGGGCAAGACGCAATGGCCAACCGGGTTCACGACGACCCTCCATTACAACCTCAACGCTCCGGGTCAGGAAGAGACCGGTATCATCATCAAGAGCGCCCTGGCCGACATCGGGATCGACGTCAACTTGGTCCAGGTGCAGAGCGCCGACTACTTCAACCTCGCGTTCGGCGGCGCGGGTTTCCCCGGGCTCTTCATCTATAAGGACATGGCCGGGACACCCGACGTCAACTTCGGCACCCACCTCTGGCTCAAGACCGGTCACTGTTGCGCCCCCGGCAAGTACTCCAATGCCGACGTCGACTCGTTGTTCGCGCAAGCGCAGGCCAGCCCCGGCGATTTCAACAAGCGTGTCGAGCTGCAGCGGCAAATCGACGACATCGCACTCAACCAGGATCCTATGGGCGTTCCCATGCAAGCCCTCGGATTCCACGGCGCGTCCCGCGACAACGTTGGCGGTTGGTGGTGGCAGTCGCTCAACGAGGTCCTCTGGAACAAAGCCTGGAAGAAGTAGGCACGCTACGGGCCTCGATGCGCCGGGAGCGGGGATTCCGCTCCCGGCACTCATTGTTGGAGACGATGGGTGGATAGACTCAAAGACAAGACGGCACTGGTCATCGGCGGGCACACGGGGATCGGGCGGGAGGTCTGCCGCCTCTTCGCGTCGGAGGGAGCGGATGTCGCCGTCGGCGATTTCGGCCGCAAGGAAGCGGGTGCCGAACTGGTCGCGGAGATTGCCGCGATAGGCCGCGATGTCCTACCCGTCCGCGTCGACGTGCGCGACGAGGACCAGGTGCAAGCAGCCATCGCCGCCGCCATCGCCCACTTCGGCCGGCTCGACATTCTCGTCAACAATGCCGGCATCAGCGGCCACCAGGGACCGCTGCAAGACGAGACCGTTGACGAGTGGTGCGAGGTGCTGGCGGTCAACCTGCGCGGCGTCTTCTTCGGCATGAAGCACGTCCTCCCTCACATGATCGAACGGGGCTACGGCCGCATCATCAACACCGCCTCGCAGTTGGCGCACAAGCCCTCCCCCTTGAACGCCTCCTACTGTGCCTCCAAAGCGGGGGTGGTGGCACTGACGGTCTCGGTGGCGCAGGAGGTGGCCTTGAACGGCATCACTGTCAATGCCGTCTGTCCGGGACCGACCGATACCCCGATGTGGCGAACACCAGGCAACGAAGCGTGGCAGGAATGGAAGATCAACTCCTTGCCGATGCGCCGGTTGGGGGAACCCATCGAGATCGCCTGGGCCTATGTCTATCTGGCCTCCGACGAAGCCACCTACGTCACCGGTCAGAGCCTCTCCCCCAATGGGGGAGACGTCATGTGGTAGGCGGCTGGTGTTGACTGGCGTTGCGTCTCGCTGTCAGGTGCGCCCGAGATGGCCACCACCACGATTTCGATTGGACTGGTCCCCTGGTTACGCGTCGATCCATCGCCTTCGTCTTTCAGACTGCCACTGTCTTCCGCGACGCTCCCGACAAGTTGGACAGAGCCGGGCGCAGCAGCCGGAACCTCTTCGGTCGGAAGAAGGAGCCGGCGGGATATTTCGAGAGTGGCGGGTAGTGGGATGGCATTGGGAAGAGTGCGACTGGAAAGTATCTCCGATTCGATCCGGGAACGATCCTCTCCACAGGGACAGACAGTCGGAGGTGTTTCAATCTGAAATTGGAGCCATTCTGCATCAGTATCTGACGCATTTCTCAGTTGCACCGGAATACCTGCTGGGATGACCACTGTGGTTCCGATCTCCACCGTGAATTCGGCACTCGGCGCGAGCGGCAAAGCCATGTCCACGGCGGATTCTCGATAGGCAACGGCGCCTGGAAGGGCAGGGCGCACGTTCAGCTCACCGGACACGAGGATGATTACCCTTGGTCCATCGATCGGCTGGTCGGCAATTTCGGCGCCCGACAGATATCGAACCCTAGCGAGGGATAAGTCTGTTTCGCCTGGTGGGAGTGCATCGACGCGAATAGGCGACAGTTGGTCGCCCAAATCATCATTGAGCGACCTCATCAAAGGGGAGAGTGGGCGAACTATCGAATCAAGTTTCAGCATCGCGATCTGTCCGGGCCACATACCGCCGGCAAGACACATCGCCAGCGCCATGGCATTGACAGCATTGGTGAGCCTCATTGTGCCCCAACCTGATCGCGTGTTTGATCTATGGATAGTGAGACTTCTGCGAAGGATGCTATTGGCCGATCGTCTGGTGATGCAGATTCTAGACGGCCCGGCGGTGCGTCTCCACTAAGAGAGTCGGCGCGTGCCAGCGCATGGATTGCGGCCCACATCTTATTGTTCGACGAGGCGGTCACGCTGGTGCATGACCTCGGCGTAAGTCCAGACCGCGGTTGACGAGCCGATGCATGAAGGTGTCAGTGACGTCTCGGGAACTTCGTATTGACTAGATCCCGGAACCGCGTGCCCTTCAACGCTCATCGTGATGCTACGCCCCTCCGTCCCATTGTCTGCCACGATGTATCACCGATCGAACAGTCTCGTGTGAGACACCGAGTTTGCGCGCGACGTTTCGCAGCCCTTCGCGTTCAGCCCGTGCCATGACCTCCGGCCAGCACTCGCGTGGGATGCGTGGTCCTTTCGCCGTCGTGGCGTACCTGCCAATCCCAGATCGCCATCGTGAGTGCAGTAGTCGCTCCGGATACAAGAACGGGATCAGAGGCAGGGTGACCACGTCTATCTCGCGCAGTCGATCCCCGTCGCTTCCGCTCGTTCATATCATCATGTGGCTGCGTCGTATCGATGGCGCCATTATCATCGCCGACGACAAGCAGGGCCGCGCCCGCCACTCAATTCCTAACGAACGGCACGATACCCGACTGTCGCTCGGCTCTCGGTCGTTCACGTGGTGCAAAAGCCACCTGCATACGCTGGCCAGAGGCGGCGCGCCTTCCTTGATTCCGGCTATCGTCGCGACCCTCTCGAGGGGGAGGGGCGTGTCCATGCCCAGCGTAGCCTCCCTCGCCCACTGCACGAACCTGCTCGCTCCGCTGACCCCCGCTCGTTGGACGCGAGCGCAAGTTGGCCGCTGTCCGGGGTCTCCCGGTGCGGCAGGCTGCCCGCTACTCCTCCTGACCGGTCCAGGCGGCGTGGGCAAGACCCAACTGGCGCTCCGGGTTGTCGCCGATCTCGCTCTTGAGTTTATCGAAGGGGTCTCTTCCGTCGGCCCTGCGCCGATTCGCGACCCGACCCCTGTCGTGACTACCATCACGCGGGCGCTCGGCGGTCGACAGAAACGTCTCCCCGGGGACGACCTCACGGCGCATGACGCCCACACTCCACACTCGAGGAGCTGATGCCAGACTACCCTCCCGTGCGCCCGGAGACGATCGCCGTCCATGGCGGAGTCGAACGCCACCCCGGCGACGAAGTCGCCCCGCCGATCCACGTGTCGACCACCTTCGTCCAACCGGGCGAGTTGGCGCCCGGCGCCTTCTCGTATGCGCGCGGGGGTAGCCCGGCCTTCACCCCACTGGAGCGCACCTTGAGCGAGCTCGAAGGCGGGGTCGACAGCGTCCTCTTCAACGCTGGCATCGCCGCCGCTGTTGCCCTCCTCGACGACGTGCTCCCCGGCACGGCACTGGTCATGCCGCCGGACGCGTACTACGGCCTCCGGGTCTTCGCCGAGCGGCAGCTACCGCGGCTGGGGATCGAGGTGCGGCTGGCCGACCCGAGCGATGTAGACGCGGTGGCCCGCGCGCTTGGCGGTGCCTCGCTCCTCTGGACGGAAACGCCGACCAATCCCACGATTGCCGTCGCCGATCTTGCCGCGCTCGGAGCGCTGGCCGCCGAGAAAGGTGTGCCCTGGGTGTGCGACAACACCTTCGCCACCCCGCTTTTGCAGCAGCCGCTCGCCTTCGGCGCGAGTGCCTCGCTGCATAGCGCCACCAAGTACATCGGCGGGCACAGCGATCTGGTGCTTGGGGCGGTGATCTGTGCTGATGCAGAACTGGCGGCGCGGCTGCGGACGCGGCGCAGTGCCTATGGCACCCAGCCGGACGGGTTCTCCTGCTGCCTGGCGCGACGCGGCTTGCAGACGCTGCCGCTACGCATGCGCCAGCAATCAGCGAGCGGGCTCGAGCTGGCCCGCCGCTTGGCTGTCCATCCGAAGGTGAAGCGGGTCCACTATCCCGGTCTGCCCGATGATCCCGGTCATGCCATCGCGTCCCGGCAGATGGAGGGCGGCTATGGCGGCATGCTCTCGATCGTCGTGGCCGGTGGTGCTGAGGCCGCCGCGGCCGTACCGCCGGCTTGCCGCGTCTGGACGCCGGCCACCAGCCTGGGCGGGGTGGAATCGTTGATCGAAAGGAGAGCACGCTGGGCAGGGGAGATCGTCGATCCGGCCCTGCTCCGCCTGTCAGTGGGGATCGAAGCGGTTGACGATCTGTGGGCCGATCTCGACCAGGCGCTCGGCTAAGCCGTCTAGCGTAGCGCCAGCCGCAAGTCAGTGTGTCTCGTGGCGCGCAAGGGGAGGAGGGGAGGCATGATCACCTGCGACCGCCGGCCGCTGAGCCGGCGAACCGTCCTCACGTGGGGTGGTGTGTCGGTGCCGGCTACAGTGGGAGCCTTCGGCCTCTCCACGATGCTCGGTGGTCACGACCTCACTGACTCCGCTGTGTCCGGCGGCCTGGTGCCGTTTCCGGAACTGGAGGAGCTGACGATCGCCGACCTCCAGGCCGCGATGACGTCTCGGGAGCTGACGGCCCGCCAGCTCACGGAGATGTACCTGGCACCCGAGTTTTTCAACGCGCTGGGGTGCTACGCGACATCATCAGTTACCGATAATGCGCCAGCCCGTTGAAACAGGAAAATGCCGGGCGCGGCTGGTAGCGACCTGAACGAAGTGAGCAACGCCGGCTGGCGCGGTTTTCACAGGGCGGGGTGGAGCTGACTGGCCAGAAAGGTGAGGATCCAGGCGCCGCTGAACGGCCAGATGCCAAGACGATCATGGCCGCCTCGTGCGTTCGCCACGAAGGCGACATCGACCGCGGCCACCTGCAGCGCAGCCACCATGCGCCGCGCGTTTTCGACCGGCACGAGCTCGTCGTCCCCATTGTGCATGATCAGGAACGGCGCGGTGGTGGCGTCGACCCAGGTGAGCGGCGAGGCATCCCGATAGACATCCGGCCGCTGGGCTGCGGTTCCGCCCAGCCAGGCCGTGGTCATCGCCTGGTCATCCACTGCCGGGGGAGGAATGGTCAAATCCATATCCCCGGCCAAGGCCACGACGCACGTGGCGCGACTGGAGACCTCGGCTAAGGCGGGATCGCTCGTGTCCCGGGTCTCCCGCACCCCGAGCAGCGCCGCCAGGTAGCCGCCAGAGGAGTGACCGTAGGCGGCGATCCGCGTGGGGTCGACTCCGTATGTCGCGGCATTGGCACGCACCCAGCGCAGGGCGCGCTGGGCATCATCGAACTGCGCCGGCCAGGTGTTGGTGGTTGTTCCCTTCAGCGTGCTGAAGAGGCGGTAGTCGACGGCGAAGGCGACGTAGCCGGCGGCGGCCAGATTCCTGGCCTGATCGGCCACGTCGGTGCGGTCGCCGAACATGAGGCCGCCACCGTGGAAGAGGAGGACCGCCGGGCGCGGCTGCTCGCGCGCCGGGGGCCGGTAGACATCGAGCAGCAACGTCTCACCTCCGGCCGTGCCATAGGTGACGTCGGCCTCGGTGGTCACGGGTGGTGCGGCCGCTGGGGTCGCCTGGGCGGCAACGACAGGATGATCGGCCGCGAGGAGTGGGGCAAGCGCGGCCGAGGCGAGGAACGACCGGCGAGTGGACATGGGCGACCTCCCAAACGACAGGACGCGGGCTACGGCAGCGACACGAGTGCGCTCGGCGTCGCTTGCGGGTCATTGGCTAGCGCCAGGTGGCTGTTCTGCACCTCGCGGTAGGTCCAGGCCGGATCAGCACGCACCCGCTGGGCGATCGCTGCGAACGGATCCTCGTCGGGCTTGCCCTTCTCCTCCGTACAGCATCGGAAGGTGAACGGAGGCGTTCCCAGAAGGCGATCACGGCGCTGTGCCCCTCGTTCGGCTGTCGCCCGCTCTAGTGAAGTAAACACACCGGGCGACAAAAAGGGACGCGGCCACTCGCACGACTGGATACCGTATGGACCAGGAGCTGCAGCGCAACGCGCTGTAAGCGCGCGGCTATCGCCCGCCGTGCCCGTTACCCGGCGGCACCCCGCTCGCGGTTGACCACGTCTGGAGACGCACCGGTGGCGAGCCGGCCAGCGGCGTTGGGGAGGCGCAGCCGCGCGACCACCCCGCCGACGATCCACATCGCCGCCCCGGCGCTGAGGACCGGGACGACGCCGACCCGCTCCACCACGGCCCGCCGAACACCAGGCCCAGCCACGTTGAGCGGTGCACGCCCGCGCCAGCCGCGCCACCGTGCAGGGCAGAGCACCACGACGCTTGCTTACGCTTGCTCGGTGGACCCGGCAATCCCCTCGGCGACGGCGAAGCCATGCCTCATGGCTATCAACTCGCCCGCCTTCTCTTGGATTGGCGTAATGTTCAGATGAAATCCAACTTCATATTATCATATTTCTTCGTAATCGCTCAATCCTCACATACCACGCGGTCCGGTACGGTTATTGCTATGATTCTTCGGCCGGTGTCGGTACCGGCACCATGATGATTCGTGACAGGAGCCTCGTGATGAAACGCCGATGGTCCTGCGTGTCGGGGGTGCTGGCGGTGCTGGCACTGGCGCTCGCGCTGGGGATTCCGGGAGGGCCGTTAGGGTCGAATCCGGCGCAAGCCGCTGTCGACACGGCAGCAGTGCCCGGTCAACCAGCCTTGACGGTCGACCAGCCGAGCGTGGCGTCGGCCGGCGCCACCGCCGATTTTGTCGTGCTCGGTGCGAAGAACGGCAACGCCAACGGCGGTGGGAATGGCAACGGTAATGGCAACGCCAACGGCGGCGGGAACGGGAATGGCGGAGGGAACGGCAACGCCAACGGCGGCGGAAATGGCAACGGTGGTCCCGGAGGCCCGGGTGGCACGAATACTGGCGGTCCCGGTGGTAATGGCGGTGGTAATGGTGGTGGGAACGGCAACGGTGGTGGGAACGGCAATGGCGGTGGGGGCAGCACCAATCACAACTGCATCACCGGCAATCCCACGGCTGGATGCAACAACCCGCCGGGGAATAACGGCAAGCCGGGGGGCGGCGTCGGGTGTAGCGGCGGCAGCAACGCCGATCGTACCAACCCCTGTGGCCGCACCAACGGCAGCGACACGCTCAATCAAAACGGGAATGTCCCTGGCTGCACCAGCCAGGGCAATGCCGTGAACAAGAACCCGCACTGCAACCCGGGCGGTGGTCCGGGTGGGCCCGGTGGTCCCGCCGGACCGGCTGGTCCGGCGGGTCCGGCTGGTCCCGCTGGCCCCGCTGGTCCCGCTGGTCCCGCTGGTCCCGCTGGTCCGGCTGGTCCTGGGACGAACAATGGTGGTCCCGGGGGGCCGGGCGGCAACAATGGCGGGAACAACAACGGCGGTCCGGGTGGTCCGGGTGGCAGTAACGGCGGTGGCCCCGGCGGTCCGGGCGGCACGGGCAGTCGGCCGAATCCTGCCGCCTCGTTCTTCACCGCTCCCGTGACGAACCCGGCCAATGTCGCGGTGCCGCAGCTGGCCGCGGCGCAAGCGCAAGTTGCACCGGCGGCCGCCATGGCTCCCGCTGCGGCTCCGCAAGCCGTGGTCACGGCACCGGCGACGGGAGCGGTAGCGCCCCAGGCCGGTGTGGCCGCGGCGCGGCCAGCGGTGGCGGCGGTGCCGAGCGCCGGCGTCGGTCTCGGCTCCAGTCTGTCGCTGGGGCTCAGCCAGCTCCTCACCATGGTGCTGGCGGCCGGCTCAGCCTTCGCCGCTTGGCGCGCGCGCACGAGCTAGCACGATCCGGTTCAAGTGCGCCTCCCCTCGTCCGCAGGGGCGAGGGGAGGGGCAGCGCTGGAGAGCGTTCGCCTTGCGAAGGGGTCCCGACCAGATCGTGGGGACTCCTGCGCGAGAGGCGGACTTGCGATCCCTGGTGACACCATGGGTGTCAAGCAGACGCTTGCGCGAGGCCACAAGAGGGCACCGCTCGACCACGAGGGGCTGAGCCCAGGCACACGCAGAGAGGCGGGCTGGCATCAGCCGTGCGTGAGAACGCGGGTCGGGGCCGGCAACCGCCGGGAACCGAGGCGAGCGCCGTCACTGGTGATGAGGCTCCGGGTGGCGGCGTTCGTCTGTCCGGCGGGCATCGCCGCTGCGTACCCAGTCCTGCGCCCTGTCGAGACCCCTCGCACAGGGCGAGCATCATGATCGGGAGGGTGACGTGGCCGAGGTCGGGCAGGGCGGCAACGGAGAGTACGGGCAGTGGTTTGAGGTGGTGCTGTGGGACGCCCGCGCCCGAGCGATGCACGTGGTGCGCACCGTCGGTGATGCCGACCAGGCCACGATGGTCTTCTATGACGAAGTCGTCCAGCTGCTGCGGAAGGGCGTGAACGGGGAGCTGCTCCTGCGTCATCGCGACGCCACTGCCTTTCCCATCCTCCGCCAGCCGCTCCTGTCGAGCGACGACCGTGACGTGCCGCTACTGTGATACAGCAACCCACCAGCCGCGGCTGATTCCCGAGCGCTTGCGACTCGCAGGAACGGGCACGCTTTGGGGAATATGCGCGTGGTCGGCAATCAAGCCCGGCTGGTAGCAGAACCAGCCCATTCTCCACCCTGGACGAGGCCCGCGACGCGTTCGTCCCGTGCCGACACCGGAGGGGATGCTGCGGGACACCATGCGACACCGGCGCATGCACTGGGTATATGACGAGGAGGTGGTCATGAGTTGGGCTTGCCGCAACACCGGGGCCACGCCGGAACGACCGCGCCGGACGCGGCGACGCGTCGTCCAGGTCGGCCTCAGCGGTTTCGTCGGTCTCCTCGGGGGGTCTGTCCGGTTACGAGGCGTTACGGGCGCGCAAGAAAGCGCAATAGCCGCCTCTCCCTGTCCGGCGACGACAGCCGAGTCTGAGGCCATCGCCCAGGCCTCCTAGCTCCAGCTCCGCGAGGTGCCGGCTGCATCGGGATCACGGACGGTTTAGCGCGGAGGATGAAGTGGGAGGCGTCACGTCGGCGGCCTACCGCAGCGTCGTGCAGAAGTTGATGCACCTAGACTGGTACCGGGTCGGGGCAGATCCACTTGATGCGGATGATCGCATCCGTTGGCACTTTCGCCACGGGCACCACACCGATGGCGAACCGGGCGAGGCGGCGACGATCCTGGCCGACACGGAACTCGCGGCCATGCTGACCTTGCGGGACCGCCTCCTGCAGGGTCAGACATGAAGGTGTGCCGGGAGGTAAGGTCGTCCTCACCCCCACGGCTGGCGTCGCTGCGCCGCCTCGAACTGCCTTCCGAGGCGTTGGTCTGGCAGCCACTGTGTGAGGACGCACCCTGCGCTCAGCCGCCGAAACGCGATTTCAGCGAGGCAGATGATCCAGCACGAGCCGCAGGATAGGGACGAAGTGGAGCCGGAGTGAGCGAACCTGTGGTATCCCCGGTGCCTCATACGCGAGCTACGGGAGATGAGGGAAGACCGATGGGCACGGAACGCATCACGGACATGATCAGCGAGATCGGCGACGGCGTCACGCGGCGGGGCATGCTGCGGCTGGCCGGGGGCGCGCTCGGGGGTGCGGCCTTGCTCCTGACTGGCGCGATGGTCGAGGCCAAGAAGGGCAAGGGCAAAGGCAAGAGCAAGCACGACCCCGATCATGACGGGCTGACGACCAAGCAGGAACGGCAGATCGGCACCGACCCGAACAACCCCGACACGGATGGCGATGGGATCGACGACGGCGACGAGGACAAGGACGGGGACGACTTCGACGACGACCCGACCGATCCCGACAGCGACGATGACGGGATCGAGGACGGCGAGGACGACGAAGACGAGGACGGCACTCCCGACGGCGAGGAAGAGGACAACGACGACCAAGGCGAAAACGACGACAACCAAGGGGAGAACGAGTAGTCGGCGTCACGAGCCTCACTGACCGGAACAACCCAACGACGACGAGCCGAGCGGCGGGACCCTAAACCTCGCCGCTCGACGTTCACCGCGGAAGCGTGCTTGCACGGAGCTCTCCCAAGCACGCGCCATGGGCATCGATGTTCACATCCACGCTCGCCCGGCCGCTTTGCTCGACTGGACCCATGCGGCCGGCGTTCCATGGGAGAATGCCGACGATGACCGGGGGCACGGGGATGACGGCCCCGACGGGGGAGCACAACCACCGATATGGAGCGACTGGGATCAGTCAGCGGCTCAAGCGGGCTCGGGTGCATGAGGACCTGACGCAGGTGGCGCTGGCGCGCCGCACGGGGGTGGGACTGGCGACGATCCGGCGCATCGAGCAGACTGACGGCGAGCCGCGCCTGGCCACGGCACGCACGCTCGCCGCTGCCCTCGACGTCAGCGTCGCGTGGTTGGTCTTCGGTCTGGGACCGTGGCCGGTCGGGCCGGATGAGGAAGCACCACACTGACCACGACGCCGCGTGCAGCGCGGAGAGCAGCCGCCGTCACCTGTGCGGACATTGAAGCCGTCCGATTCGGCCAGGAAGGCAGGTCCCCCCAGCGCGGCAGCCACTCGCGTTGTCGGCTGGCTGGGGCCGAAGTGGCCGCCAGTCCACCTGACTGTCAAGACACCGCAGCGGCTTGCAGGGAGTGGGCAATGGGGGCACTATGCGCGAAGGGCGCGGGCGCGTGTGCCAGGCCATCGCCGGCCGTCCCGCCGCATGAGCAAGGAGTCACGGATCATGTCCCGTCGACGCCCGCTCACCTGGGCGATCTCGGTCTTGGTTCTCGTGCTGGTCCTGGTCGGGATGCCGGCTCCGACCACCCGTGCTCAGGCCACGCCCGCGGCTACCCCGCTCCTGCAGTACACCCCGCTCCTGCCGTCGGTGCTGTCCCCTCCACGCTGGTTCGCGGGCAGTGACGGCCACGTCCACCTCGTCTACGAGCTGCTGGTGACCAACGCCTTCCCGGTGCCCGTTACGGTGGGCACGGTTGAGGTGCTGGACGCTGAGTCCGGCGCGTCAGTGGCCAGCTTGCGCGGGGAGGCCTTGACGGCGGCGATGTCACTGTTGTCGACGCCCAGCACCGCGACGACGACGCTCCCGCCGTCCACCATCGGGCTCGTCTGGTGGGACATCGCCATGCCCGACCCGAATGCCTTGCCGGCCACGATCACGCACCGCATCGCGGCGACTCTCCCTCCGGGACTGCCCGTCCCGCCGCAGGTGTCATTCACAGGCGCGACGGTTGCCGTCGACCGACGCCCGCCAGTGGTGCTGGGTCCGCCCCTGCTCGGACCGCGGTGGGTGGCGTTGGGCAGCTGTTGCGACGGCCCGCACCGCCGCGCGCTCCAGCCGCTGGACGGCAGGCTGTACCTGTCGCAGCGCTTCGCCATCGACTTCAACGTGCTCAATGCGGCCGGCCGCCTGGCGAGTGGGGACCTCACGCGCAACGAGAGCAACGCGAGTTACGGCCAGACGGTGATCGCGGTGGCCGATGCGACCGTGGTCAGCGCGGTCGACCGCTGGCCCGATCAGGTGCCCAACCCCCGCGCGACGTGACGCTAGAGAACGCCGACGGCAACCACGTCGTCCTCGACCTCGGCGACGGCCGCTATGCCTTCTACGCCCACCTCAAGGCCGGCAGTGTGGTGGTGCGCGCGGGCCAGTAGGTGCAACGGGGGAAGCCGATCGGACAACTGGGCAACTCGGGCAGCTCGACGGGACCGCACCTGCACTTCCACGTCATGGACGGCCCCTCGCCGCTGGTGGCGGATGGCCTGCCCTACGGCTTCGACCGCTTCGCGGTGGCTGGCCGCACGCCGCCGCTGGAGGAGGTCGTGCAGTTGGGCCAGACCCAGGCGGCCATTCCGATCGATCCCACCGGGGCCGGTCCCCGCCGCGATGAACTGCCGCTGGGGCGCGATGTGGTCGACTTCGCTGCGGAGGCGAGGGGCGGCTAGGCCGGAGCGACACACCGCGGGTGGGGTCTCGTGCGGAGAAGCCAACGCGCACGAGGAGCCATCGCAAAGCACAGACCCGGATTCTCCAGCGGGTCCCATCCCGCACCGAGCGAGGCGACGAGTGTGTCTCAGGGACCGACGTGCAACTGCACCCCAGGCCGATCCTCCGCCCACAACTCGAGCGTGACCTGTTCGCCGGTCACGGCTGCCCACACCACCACCATGAGCAGCTCCGAAAGCAGGAGCACGCCGACCAGGGCGATGATCCCGGCGCTCCTGGCGAGCAGTCCTCCGTAGCGGCGGAAATACCACCGGTGAAAGGCCACGATGATGCCCAGCGCCGTCAAGGGCAGCAGGATGATCGGGTTGGTCAGGGTCGCCCACGCGGCAAAGATGAGCGTTGCGACCTGCAGCACGAGCGCGAATGCCGTCATGCGCCAGGAGTGGGGCTCCGCTCCGGCGTTCTTGCGCAGCCGCTGCAGTTGCAGATCCTCCGGCCACTGATGGTGCAACTCGGTGAGCAGGAGCAGCGCCGCCGCGAACAGGAGCGCCTTGATGTACGGGGAGAAGATGCCGACGTCGGGGAGCAGATTCAAGGCGACGGCCGACAGGCTGATCAGCAAGCTGGCATTGGACAGCAGCGTGGCGTTGTCCTTGATCCAATCCCGCAGCTCCGCTCGGGTCTCCGGCCGGAAGCGATCCTCCGCCCCCCTTCCCGTACCGACGAGCGTGGGTGGTCGTGAGGGGCCAGCGGGCGGCGCCGACGCAGCGCTGGTTCGCGGCCGGTGGATTGGTTGCCGCCGTCGACGAGCGACGGGGGTACGAGCGTGCCGAGGCGCTGCCGAAACCGCAGGTGGCGCGGCCGGATCGGCACGGGAGGGGTCATCGGCCTCGGCGGCGGCCGACGCCTGCGCCGCCTGGGCAATCAGCAGCAGCGCGGCCAGGGACAGGCCGCTGGCTGGTGGGTCTGGCAGTGGCGGGTGTTTCGAAGATGGGGCGTCGCTCATCAGGGGGCGATCCTGTGTCAACCAAGGATGTTTCAACGGGCTGGGGCGTTATGGGAACCACAAGGGGGCGGGTCACCCGGCCTCGCGGCCGCGCTCCCGCCGGCCAACGCCCCACACCGGCTCTGGGCGGAGCGGACGTCGCGGCGGAGCGCGCTCACGCTCCGCCGACGCGGGCCAGCGTTCCCTGTCCGAATCCGTCGAGGTACTCGATCCGCACCGCTGAGGCGACACGGTTGGGCTCGACAGTGAAGATCGCCCCGCTCGGGGCGAAGGCGTTCTCGCCGACTGGTTGGAACCCGAAGACGTCGCCATCGAAGTAGGTCAACGGCCAGGTCAGCCGGCTCGGCCCCGCCACCAGCGCCAGCCCGTCGCCGGCCGCCACGACGTCGACCGCCCCGTACAGGTCGTTCGCGTACCGTCCGATATAGGTGGCGTCGGGCAGTGCCGGCGCGGGATCTGCCGGGGGATGGGCGTAGTCGTAGTGCGAGACCGCGGCGATCGTCTCCTCGTAGAGGGCGGCATACGACTGCTGATACTCCTGCAGCCAATCGGTCGTCAACGATCCGTATAGTGCCAGGTCGAGGAAGCTGTTGGCCAGCGCCTCTACGACGCCGATCGGGTTGGTGTTGGTGAGGACGACGATACCGAGTTGTGCCGCCGGGACCATCGCCACGTTGGTGGCGGCACCCAGGTTGAAGGCGCCGGAGTGGCTGAGCCGTAGCGGTCCCCGCGGCATCGTCTTGACGTCCCAGCCCGACCCGTAAAACCCGGTGATGCCGTTCGGGTCCGCGGGCACCTCGGCCGGGATCTGGGGCCGGTGGGTCTCGCCGAGGGCGGCGGCGATCAGCCGCTTCCCGTCCAGCATCCCCAGCCCCAGGTGCAACCGCACCCACCGCGCCTGATCCGTGACCTGGGCGTTGGCGCCGCCGGCGGGCGATTCCGCGTCGTCGTTCGTCTCCTCCAGGTGGACCCACTGTCCGTCCTGCTTGACGTGCTCGACCGCGTGGTTCGGTGCCGCCATCAGGTCGGCAAAGCGCGAGCTGGTGCTGCTCATCCCGGCCGGCGCGTAGAGGTATCGCTCTGCCACATCAGGCCAGTCCAACCCCGACGGCTTGGCCGCGGCGACGCAGCCGCAGGTGTAGCCGACGTTGCTGTAGCCGAATGCCGAGCGAAACCCGCTGTCCGGCAGGATGAAGCGGGCTCGGCGCACGATCTCGTCTTGGTCGTAGCCCAGGTCGACCAGCACGTCGCCAGCGGAGTCGGGCAGCCCGCTGCGGTGGCAGAGGAAATCGCGCACGCGCACCTCGTGCGTGGCCCACGGGTCGGACAGCTCGAAGCCGGGGAGCAACTCGGCGACGCGGTCGTCCCACGCGACCAGCCCGGCGCTGACAAGGGCGGCCACGACCGTGGAGCCGATTGGCTTGGACATCGAGGCGATGGGAAAGATCGTCTCGGGGGTGACCGGATCGCCGGTAGCGACGGCACGGACGCCGTAGGCGCGGGTGTCGACCATCTCGTCCTCGTGGACGATCGCCAGGGCCAACCCGGGCACCCCGCTCACGGCCAGCGCCTTACGGGTCAAGTCGTCGAGCTGGGTGATGGCGGCCACCACCTGATCCCGCGGGACCGCGACCTCGCCAGCGATGGGCGTGGCGCTCTATGACAGCGCTTGCCGGCCGCCGGCGACGAATGTGGCCGCCGCTAGGAGGCCACCGGCCTGACCTAGGGCGCGGCGGCGGGAGAGGCGGAATGCGCCGAGCGCAGCGGCGCCGTGCACCGGGAGCCTTTCGCGTGTCATGCGGGAGCACCTCCTTTCACCCAGCCGGTCGGGCGCCACAGATGCGGTTGGGCGTCGCCACTGCCCAGGGCGAGCGTGCCTCGCCGAAGCCGGTCGTTGCCCCATCGCGCAGGATGTCGGGACCGGCGGCCGCCGGCATGAGGGGCGAGGGTTCGCCCCCGGACGCGGTCGCCGCCTCCGGGTGGAGGCGCAGCATCTCGCGTCATCTCGCGTTCGTCAACTGAGCCTGGTGCTCTCAGGCTACGAAGGCGACCGTTACACTCTGCTACAGGCCGGGGGGCGGAAGCGGCAGGCGCGATGATGTCCTCCTCAACCAAGCGAGGAACCGCTGCCGATCACAGACGACTCACTAATCGACGCCGCACTAGGCGCTAGTGGCGAGCCGTCGGCAGCACACGCGGCCGCAGCGAGCGAGGCGTGCCGCGTGGCTGCGATTCGCCGCGCTCGGGGAGCAGTGGAAGCGATAGACCGGTTAGACGCAGACCTCGATGCCACCGACGAGTGAGCAGTCACCGATCAAGCAGCACTTGGTGAGGTCTGTACAGGCCGCTCCGCCGCCGCAATTTCGACACCTCTTGCCCACGCAGACCAGGCCGAGCGCGCAATCATTGGCCACGGAGCAGGCATGGCCAAGCGGGAAGCCGTTGACCGCGTTGGTGCTGATCGTGACGGCGACCTTCTTCTTGTGATGATGCTTGTGATGATGCTTATGGTTTCCCGCCTCGGTGACGTCCCGGCCGAGGCCAAAGACCCCCAGGGCAAAAGCCAGTCCGCCAGCGGCGAATCCCTGGACGAGGTCGCGGCGCGAGTTCCCTCGCGTGATGCGCATCGTCAAGCTATCGAACCGCTTTCCGTCCATGCCGCGCCTCCTCTCGCCAGTGAGTTACCTCCACCCACCGCACCGCGTCCTCATGGAGCACCGCGGGGAGCGACCGTAGAATATGTGCCGGATTAGCCGCTTACAAGTACACTCGCAATGCGGACCGATCGAACCATGACTCATGGGTGGGTTTTCGGCGCCTCTTTGTGAAAAATAAATCTCCAGGCCGTGCTATTGCTCCGGCGCCTTCCCGCTCGCGGCCACGATACAGAGGAGAGCGATAATCAACGCCAAGCCATCTGCCGGCATCCCACGGTGACTGGGTCGGCATACCAATGCGTCGGCGCGGTGAACCGCTGCTGCGCCCGAATCGAGGCGACCAAGAACGCCACGACCGCGGCGAAGGCAGCCGCAGTGACGGCGCCGATGGCGCGGTGCATAGATTCCTCCATTCGTCCGAAAAAAGCCGGGGCGGTGGTAACACTGGCGCGGCTGGTGCGGAGGCGGGCGTTTCGCCGATCACCGAAATCGGCGGAGATCGGCGGCGCCGTCATCACACAGCGTCGATGTCCACACCAATGTACTGGCGTACAATACCCTCTCCGTTGACCTCGAGTCGCGACGACAGCCGGACGCGAGCCAGGACGGGACCGCCTGCACCGGTGATGGCCTCTGCAAGAGCGGGACCTGTTGCCTGGCCCTCACGGCGAACTGCACCGACGCCAAGCAGTGCTGCCAGGATGCGGGGACCCAGGGGTGCGCGCCGATTGGCAACCTCGGCCAGAACCAGTGCTGCCGCCCGCTGGAGGGCGCCTGCGCGACCCCGGCGCCTTCGACGAGTGCTGCGGGGTCGTCTACGAGCCCGAGGTCTCCGGCACCCTCGTCTCCTGCGCGGCGAACAACACCTGTGGCGGAGCGGAGGCGCATTGCCAGACGAGCGCTACGTGCGCCTCGGGCGTCTGCTGTGGTGGCGCGCTCCTCCCGGTCTGCTGCGCCAACCGCCAGCGGTGCGTCAGCAATCAGTGCGTCAGCTAGGCGCGAACTGCTGGCACTCTCGCTTCACTGGTTAGGCGCGCATCATCCACGGGCCGGGACGCTTTGAGCGGGCACCCGGCCCGTGAGGTGTCAGACTCTCCCTATCGGTCGGTCAGATGTGCTGGCACCAATTCCGCGGCGTCGGTGTCGGTCCTTGCCCGGCATATAGTGAGTGGAGGCGCGAATGTCTGAGGTGAATCAAGAAGGTCCGAGGCGCCGAGAACTGCTCGATCGGATCCCGCTACGCGAGGTTCCGCCAGAGACCTTCGGAGGCCAGGAAGAGGCTCGCGAGAAAGAGTGTGACCGAATCGTTAAGTTTGTTGGGTCATGGCTAGAGAGCAGTGAGCATGTATCGGAAGAAGAGCGACAGCGACTAGCCGCAGCTTGGCGACAAGAGATGGGGCGCGATGACCTCAAGGCGGCCACGCTAGCTGAGATCGATGTCACCGACATCGATGTCGAGCTCCTCAAGCAAAAAGTGGCCGAGTTGGCCCGAAAATATGCATGGCAGGCTGGCGATCAACTCATCTTTCGCATGCATCTACAGGCCTGGAATCGGCACTCGCGAATCGTCTCAGCGGGGCTCTATTACGTGTCAAACGGCGTGCGCAAGAAGGTTGTTGAGCGATGCAATTTCCGGCAATCTCGCAACGTGCTGACGCTCTCAGGAACGCCAGTAGAAGGGGATCAGCCCTGTCACGTCCGCTTGGTTCCGTAGGCTCGGGGGCGAACTCGTGATCGCGGCTAATCACTCGGCCACGACCGCAGATCGCGTTCACAGCGGCATCCGCGTCTGTGCCCGCCGCTCCTCAGCCCTCCGCTCGGCCGCCACGCGTCGACGCGTTCGGGCCAAATCGGCGAGCAAACGCTGCTCAGCTGCCTCCAGCTGCCGCCTCACCTCCAGCCATGGCAGGCGGCGCCCGGAACCCGATTCTCGCCGGCGCCGCTCTGCTCTCTCTCCTTGGCGAGGCGATCCCGCAATGACCGCTGCATCTCAGGCTTCACTATTGACTTCTCCATCAGAATCTGCTTAGGTAGAGCGCGAACCGTCAAGAGATTTCGCAATGCAAGGGAGGCAAGAATGGCCGTCTTTCACGAAGTGTTAGTCCCCGGCACTCGGATGGAGCGCGGCGATACGCTCCTGTCGCGCCTGACCGCCTTCCGGTTGGACATGCAACACGACGGGAACTTGGTTCTGTACACGGTCGGCAACGCCCCGCTGTGGGCGTCTAACACGGTGGGCCGGGGGTTCTACGCCGTGATGCAGACCGACGGCAACCTGGTCGTCTACGACCTCGCCGATCAACCGGTGTTCGCTTCCGACACCTGGGGGAATGACGGAGCCGTTCTCGTGTGCCAAGATGACGGCAACCTCGTCATCTACCGGGGCGGGGTGCCGTGGAGTCCGGATACCGCGCTCTGGGCAACGAACACATACGCCGGACCGCACTAAACGAACGACGGGTGCCGTCTCGGACGAGTTGACGTCGCCACCTGCAGCCCGCGTCGCCAACGCGCCCTGTTGACCGAGCGCAGGGAGACGTCCTCGCTCAGCGGCAGGCCGACCAGCTGCTCGCCAGGCGTGTGCTCCTCCAACTGCTCCTCGATCAGGTTGGCGTGCCTGCTCTTGTATGGCAGGTCCGTGGCCTGCAGAGCAGTGATGATGCGCCGCCAGTCTTCCCAACTCAGTGCAATGGTTAGCTTGGTGCCCTCAAGCCACCGCTGAGCAGAAAGCGAGCGCCGCCACCTGAGCCAGAATGGACACGGTAGCGGCGCTCGTCCCCTTTCCGCCGGATTCGGGCTCGGTGGTGCAGACTTCGACCACCGAGCACAGCGTCTCACGCACAGCGGTTGCCTGAGGTTTCGTGGAGCGCTGGGATTCTGGTACCTTTGGCCGTGGAGGCATCCCCATGCAAACTGATGACAGCGCGTTGCCGTGGTTCTATGGCTGCGACTTCGATGATCCAGCGGACCTGATGGTCTACGAAATCGCCACGGGAGTGCCGAAAAGCGAGTCGCGGGCGATTCGGACGCCAGGGGATGGCGAACTGTGGGATCGGATGGCACCCGAAATCGAGCCGGCTATGGCCCGCGGCAAGGTCGTCATTTGCAGCTTCCCGGATGACGATTGGGACTAGCGCCAACATCTGTTCGACCAAGGGAGCCGGTGCGACAGGGGGTGCTGGTCCCCTGTCACGCTTCCCGCCTCCGATCTTCTATCCCACTGATACGAATTGCGGGTGTAGACTAGGGGGATGGCACGGACGCTGAAGCGTCCCCCGCACTTGGCCCTGAACGAGCTGGAGCAACGGTATCGGCGCGCGGATGATGCGGTCGCCCGCAGTCAATGGCAGATCGTGTGGCTGTTAGCCGGCGGCATGCCTACCGCCGAGGTGGCCCGGGTGACCAGCTACTCGGTGAATTGGATCCGGGAGATTGCCCGGCGCTATCGAGAGGAGGGTGCAGTCGGGATCGGGGATCGCCGCCATGGCAATCCCGGCGCCCCACCCCTCCTCACATCGACGCAGCAGGAGCAGTTGCGGCAGGCGCTGGGCGGGCCAGCCCCGGATGGCGGACTGTGGACCTGTCACAAGGTAGCCGCCTGGATCGGGAGGCAAATCGGCCGCCCGGTCGATCCGAGTCGCGGCTGGGAGTGGATGCGCCGCTTGGGCTTCCGCCCACAACGCCCGCGACCCCGGGAGACACGCGCCGATCTAGCGGAGCAGGAGGCGTTCAAAAAAGGGGGCTTGCCGCGGCCGTTGCCTCGGTGAGCACGGCTCATCCCGAGGCGCGGGTCACGCTCTGGGCACAGGATGAGCACCGGCTGGGGTTGCTGCCGGTGGTGCGCCGGGTGTGGGCCCCGAAGAGGCAGCGCCCGACTGCCCACGTGCAGCGGAAATACGAGTGGCTCTACGTCTACGGCTTCGTGCGGCCGAGTACGGGGCAGAGTTGGTGGTGTCTGCTGCCGACGGTCAATACCGAGGCGATGAGCTTGGCACTGGCCACCTTCGCCCACGACGAGGGGATTGATGCCGACCATCGCGCCGTCGTGGTCGTCGATCGGGCCGGTTGGCACCGCGGCGATGACCTGGTGCTGCCGGACGGCGTGCACGTGGTCTTCCTGCCCTCGGCCTCACCCGAGTTGCAGCCGGCGGAACGGCTCTGGGCGCTGATCGATGAGCCAGTGGCCAACCGCGCCTTCGCCAACCTGGACGAGTTGGAGGCGGTGCTGGTGGCACGCTGCCGCGCGTTGGAGGCCGACCGTGAGCGGGTCAAAGCCCATACCCACTTCCGCTGGTGGCCAGCCGAACCTCTCCCAGGTACACTCCAGTGATCATCCGCAATTCGTATAAGGGAGATGCGCAGTTGCCCGGGCCTGATGGGCTCAGGCAAAAGCGGCTCCCACACGACCGAGAACCGCCGCTGATCAGGACGCCTCGCTTCGGTTTTTCAATGGGCACGTACGGTATAGGAACCGGTCTTCACGCGGCTTGACGGAGCTCGACGGACAGGTCGTTGAGGCGGAACGGAGTACCCGTCTCGAAACCAGTAGTGGGACCGTGTCGCGCGCCAGTTCGCGATCCCAAAGCGTGCGCGGCCCCGGGATCACAAAGATTCTGAGGCCGGTGCTCGCGCTGCGGGGCGCCTGCTGAGGCGAGGAGACAGCGGCGAATGACGCCGCGAGATGGTTTTGTCAATTCCTGGCGGACGGGAAGAGGGATCGTGTGTCATGACGCACCGGCGGAAGCGACGGGATTCGAATCCGCACCTTCAGAACCTGCCGCACCGGCACCGTTGCGTCCCGGTCCAGGACTTCCGCCCATCTCCACCATCCACCCCTCGCGGGCCATCGCGGCGTGACGAGTCCGCCGGTCCCCGGTATCGTGCCCGCGCTCGCAAGCTGACACCCGAGCAGGAGTCCGCCATCCGCTCACTCGCCTCGACGAAGAGTCTGCGGGCGCTGGCCACAGACTTCGGGGTCAGCCACGAGACGATCCGCGCCGTGGCACGACAGGATGGTCGGGCATGAATTGGCTGTAGCGAAACATGACGAAGATGAAATGCGAGCGAGTCGTGCGGGCGGGCGTGGCAAGCGGCCTTATTTGGACCCAGTCTCACACGTCATCAAGCGGAAAGCCATCCCGGGCGGTACCGGGTAGCGGCGTTACCGGAACCGGAAGGCCTGACCGGATGGGACGGCGGCTGCGCTCCTGCGCGAAAGGCTCAGGCCCACCAGCAACAGCAGGACGCTGACCACGCCGTAGACTTCTGATGCCCGTGGACATCACTTCGGCCGTGGCCCGTTGTGTCCTGCTGCTTGGGCATCCAGAGGACGCGAAGCACCGGAAAGCGACCGCATGCTCATGCACCAGGAGAAGGATTTGACCTGGCGCCCCCTCGTTGCTGGCATCCTCGCCCTCGCCGTGGGTATGGGGATTGGGCGTTTCGCCTTCACGCCCATCCTGCCCGCCATGCGCGATGCCTTCGCCTTGTCTCCTGCCGCGCTCGGCTCGCTCGCGTCGGCCAACTACCTCGGCTATCTCGTTGGCGCACTGGCCGCAACGGTGCCCTGTGCGCAGCGGGTACACCAGGCGATCCTCCGGATCAGCCTCCTGATCGTGGTCGTCGGCACCGGGTTGATGGCTGGGACGACTTCCGCGTGGGGGTGGCTCATGCTGCGGTTTCTCGCTGGGCTGGCCAGTGCTGGCATCTTCGTTTTCGGCTCGACGATCGTGCTCGGGTGGCTCGAGCAGCAGGGACGAGCGAAGTTGAGTGGCGTGTTCTTCAGCGGTGTCGGGGTGGGGATCGCCGGCTCAGGGAGTGTCGTGCTGGGTCTCCATCACGTGGTGACGGGAGCCGAGGTGTGGCGCTGGGAGTGGCTGGGCACGGCCATGCTTGCCGCACTGCTCACGGTCCTGAGCTGGGCCTGGCTCCCGCAGATGACGAGGAGCAGCACCTCGGCGCAACGGCCACTTGCTGGCGTGGGAGACGAGGTGCGCTGGCTCCCGGTGCTCCTGCTCGGGGCTGCCTACTTCCTGGCCGGGGTCGGCTACATCGTGGCTGGCACCTTCCTGGTGGCCATCGTCGCGGCGCTGCCCCATGTTGGCGACCTCGGCGTAGGCGCCTGGATCCTCGTCGGCCTCACCGCCGCCCCATCGACCATCCTCTGGGCGCTTCTCGCTCGCCGCATGAGTTCTCTCTCCGCTCTCGGGGGCGCCTATCTCGCTCAAGCCGGGGGTCTAGCCCTGCCGGTCCTCTCGCAGCACGCGGGTGGTGCGGTAGTCGCCGCCCTCCTCTTCGGGGGGAGCTTCATGGGGATTACGGCCCTCACGATCGCTGAAGCGCGACGTCGTGTGCCGCAGCGCCTGGCGGTGCGCACCATTGGCATCTTCACGGCACTGTTTGCGTTCGGGCAAGTCATCGGGCCGCTCCTGGCCGCCTCCTTCGTCGGCCAAGCAGGCACCTTCGACCGGGCCCTGCTGGTTGCGGCGGGCGCAGTGGTGGTTGGTGCCGTCCTGGTGCTGGGCGTTGGCGCAGCGGGCGTCCGCCGCCCCGGATTTTCGCCGCTGCCACAGTAGCGCCGACGCCAAGGCAATGGTGTCGGACAGGCGGTATGGCACGCATGACGGGCTATTTTGAGGGTGTCGCACAAGAGACCCCTACAGCGACACTTGGTCGGAGGGTGCGCTGGAAGGGTTGACCGGGCCGATTCCGCTGCTCAAAATCCTCTGCAAATCTTGGCCCAGGGGGCGTCGATTCGAGCAGGCTTCACGGTTCCATCTTCGAAGTGCCGCTGTAGGGACCCATTGTGAGCGTGTGAGTTCGGGACACCGCGCGTCTGAGGGGTGGCGTGCAATTGATCGGGTGACAGTCTGTGACCTCGTCGTCGGACCTCTCCGAAGTCCGCCTCGAGACGAGCTGAGGCCGCGAGCCGCAGATCTCGCACTGTAACGCTCGCAGCCTTCAGGCTACCGAGCAGAAGCGCTCGGCTCCCCCGATGTGCATGGCCATGTCGGATGATGCAGCAGCATTCGGCCGCCTCGATGGCGTATGATCTGCACAATCTGGATCCAAGTCCTGATCAGGCCGAAATACCACGACTGCCACCGATCGGAGCACACGATGGACCCTCGGCGCCTGCACTCCCTCACTCGTGTCTTCGCTGGGGGCCTTTCTCGACGCGCCCTCGTCGGGGGTGCCCTCGGCAGCGGTGGTGTCGCCCTCTCAGCCGTAGGCCTCGTACAAGCCACTGCCGAGGTTGCGCCTGTCGTCGATTCCGGCGAGCCACAACTGCACGAGTTCGACCTCACCGCCTCCGAGTTTGACTGGGCCATCTCGGGGGATACGACCGTGCGCGCCTGGGGCTACAACGGCCAGGTCCCCGGTCCCGAACTGCGGGTGCGCGAGGGGGACCAGGTGCGCGTCACGCTACGCAATACGTTGCCCGTACCGACCACGATTCACTGGCACGGCGTCAACGTGCCACCGGCCATGGATGGTCCTGCCGGCCTCAACCAGGCACCGGTGGCTCCAGGTGACGAGTTTGTCTACGAGTTCACGGCTCGCCCGAGTGGCACGCGCTGGTATCACTCCCACACCGACCCCGCGCTGCAGATCGCGCTCGGTCTCTACGGCTCCTTCATCATCGAGCCGCGGCAACCCCTGCGCACGTTCGACCGCGAGTACACCTATATCCTCCAGGAGTGGGACCTGGAGCTGACGCCAGACGTCGCCCTCGGCAAGGCCGCGGCCGGGGTCGGCGACCGCATGATGCGCGGCGGCGAGCTTGGGGGCGACCTCTTCCTGTTCAACGGGCATGCCCACGACGGGATCACGCCGATCAGGTTGGCCACCGGCGAGCGCGTGCTGATCCGCCTCATCAATGCCGGCAACATGCCGCACGCCTTCCACACCCACGGCCACTCCTTCAAGCTCGTCGCCACGGACGGCAACCAGGTGCCGCTCGGCATGGAGTGGGTCAAGGACACGGTGCTAATCGGTCCTTCAGAGCGCTACGACCTGGAGCTCGTCGGCGACAACCCGGGTGTGTGGATGGTCCATTGCCACATGGAGCACCACATGGCCAACGGCATGATGACCTTCATCGTCTACGACGGGTCCACGCCGACGGGACCGGCGGCAGCCTTCTTCGACGCGGCCACCGGCACGTTCGCCACCGGGCACGAGCACATGGTGGCCGAGGCGGCCTCGGCGCCTGGCATGTCAATGCCGGCACCCGTGGCCGCACCTGCCCCGGCGGCGCCAGTTGCGGCAGCCGCGGCGCCGGCGAATACGGTCGAGATCGCGATGGTCGACGACCGCTTCGACCCGAACAACGTCACCGTCCCGGCGGGAACGACGGTGGCCTGGGTCAACAAGGGGCGGGACTGGCACAGCGTGGCCGCCTTCGATGGCAGCTTCGAGTCGGGGCGGTTGGCGCCAGGGGAATCCTTCTCATGGCAGCTCGATAAGCCAGGGGTCTACCAGTACCTCTGCAAGCACCACGCGCTGCAAGGCATGACCGGGCAGATCACCGTCACCTAGCCGCCGGCCGACCGGCGCAGAGAGGAGGGAGGTGATGTGCCGGGATTAGGGACCCTTGACGCCGTCTCTAGGTCATGATCAGACAGGACGCATCGGCATCCGACCGATGAAAGGAGCAACCCGATGTCAGCCAACCGCTACCCCGCGACTCCCGCAGGCCTGCAGCGACGACTTGGGAGGGAACTGTTGAACCGCCGCGACGCCGTGCGCTTCCTGGCCGCACTTGGTGTGGCCGGGGTGAGTCTGCCCGTGGCCCGGCAGGTGGCCGCACAGCAGGCAACGCCCGTGGTTCCGCCGATGGCAACGCCGGCGCTCGGGCTGCGTCCGAATGGCACGCGCGTCTGGCGCGTGCAGGTCTCCGGCGGCAGCGAGCCCGATCTGCTGGAGTACATGACGTTCTTCCCGCGCGAGATCACGATCAATGCCGGCGACACCATCTTCTTCGACTTCAAAAGCCTCTTCTCCCCCCACACCGTGACCTTCCTCTCCGGCCAAGAGGCTCCACCACTGCTTGTTCCCGTCGACAGCGCCGCCACCCCGGCCGCTGCCGGCGGTGAGCCACCGGCGGTCATGTTCAACCCGGCCGCGGTCTTCCCGAGCCAGGGCGATACGTACGACGGGACGGGCATCGCCAATGCGGGCTTGGACCGCCTCCGCCCACCCGATCAGCCCTACACGCTCACGTTCACGAAGCCCGGCACCTTCGACTACCTGTGCCTGGTGCACCCGAAGATGATGAAGGGCAAGGTCACGGTGCAGGAAAAGGGCGCCGCCATAGCGCACGAGCAAGCGGACGTTGACGCGACCGCAGCCAAGGAGATGGGCCAGCTGCTCGAACGGGGGAAGGCGCTGATCGCCAAATACGACGTCGCCGCCACCCCAACTGCCGGCGGCACCAAAGGGAACGTGTGGGACGTGCGGGCCGGTGCCGAAGACGACGAAGTCGCGGCCGCGCGCTTCTTCCCCGGCAATCTGACGATCAAGGCGGGCGATACGGTGCGCTGGACCGACAAGTCGGAGTTCGAGCCGCACACCGTCACCTTCGTCGGTGGCGGGGAGCCTCCGGACCTGATCGAGCCCGAGCCGCAGCCGGGCGGGCCGCCCAAGCTCGTCTTCAACCCGGACATCGTCGGACGCCGGGGGCCGCAGGTCTACAACGGCAAGGGCTATGCCAACTCCGGCGCGATGGGCGCCGACTTCAAGGAATTCACGGGCCTGACGACGTACGAACTGACCTTCGACACACCCGGGCAGTACCCGTACTACTGCTCTCTGCACGGCAGTCCGACGATGGGCATGCGCGCCAAGATCACCGTGACCTAGGAGAAACCAGCTGGCTGCCTGAGGAACCGGAGGGGGAGCGTGCCCCCTCCTGTCCCAGCATTGGGGCGATCATCGAAGGGAGGACCGCGCGCTGAGAGCACGACCAAGCGGTAATGCGCGTGGCAGAAGAAGTAGTCAACCGGGTATCAATCCACCCATGGAGAGGCTGTCAAGGGTGAGATTGCGGTAGCGAAGGGGGATCGGTTACGCAAGATAGACGTGATCGAGCCGCCCCTGATCCCGTTCTTGTTTCCAGAGCGACGGCTCCACGCACGACGGCGATCCGGATTTGGCAGGTATGCGGTGGTGGCGAAAGGACCACGTATTCCGCGGGAGCAGTGGGTAGAGGTCGCGGCCCGTGCCAAGCGCGAAGGACTGCGGGCGGTTGCTCGGGAGTTTGGTGTCTCCCACGAGACAGTGCGAGCCGTCGTCAAGGCAGCGGAACTAGGAAGTGGGTCGTAGGGGGTCGTAGGATAATTCGCGTGCCGGACAATTGCTCTGTGCCTGACCCACACTTGCGAGGGCAAATCGTACCCGGCATGAGTCCATCTGTCACTATCCCTCCCAGTGTGGCGACATGATACGGCGAAGGAAACCCGGTGCCGATCCAGGGATCGTCGGGGAAGGGCTTTCCCCTCACCTCAACGTGCAGCGATTCGCGGTTTTCGCCATTTAGGGAGGCAGATATCTCTCCTGTCACCCCTCTTAGGCACACTCATGAGGGGATCGCGTACTCCTTGCGGATCTTGGCGACCAGGGAGTAATAGGTGTCGACCATGTTGCCGACGTAGAGATCGCCGATCTGGGTGAGCGCTTCGTATGCCTCCCAGCGGTCCCAGCCGAGCTCGACCAGCCACCCGATCAGCTCCGTGTAGGCGATGCGCGCGGCGTCCTCCATCGGACGGGCACTGCCCACGGCCATCAGTTCCTCGGCGCTCTCGATCCGAGGCCAGGCGATCGGCCGCTGTTTGATGAGGTCGAAGGTGATCGCCGCCTTGGCGGTGATCTCCAGGGCGACGCCGCACAGCTCGCCCTGGCCCTGGCCGGCGTGGCAGTCGCCCGTGAAGAAGAGGGCGCCCGGCACCCGCACCGGGAGGTAGACGGTGTTGCCCGGTTTCACGTCAGGCACGTCCATGTTCCCGCCATGGTCGAAGGGGGTCAGCGCCGAGAGCGCCTCCAGCTCGGGCGCCGTGCCGATGGTCCCCATGAATGGGCGCCAGGGAAAGCGCAGCCGCTCATTGTGCACCAGCCAGCCATCGCGCAGCGCGTAGAGCCAAACCTTCTCCGGCAAGGGGTCGTGCAGCAGTGGCGTCAGCTTGGTGCTGGTCAGCCCGCCGAAGTAGGGGACAAAGACGCTGACCGCCCAATCGCGCGTCGGCTCGATCGCCTCGATCTTGACGGCCAGGGTGTCGCCCGGCTCCGCCCCCTCGATGAAGATGGGTCCAGTTTGCGGATTGAGGTACGGGCCAAGGATCTGCGACGGCTTGTCGTCCGGTTTGGTGATCTGGCTCTCGAACGCATCGTCGGTGTAGATCGCCACCGTCTCGCCCGGCTTGACCGTGGCGATGGGCTGCACGTAGCGGCTGAAGACGTAGTGATACGGGCCTTGCTGACGGATCTCCTGCACGGACTGTCCTCCTTGAGGGACTCCGGACTCCCTAGACAGCGAGGTAGCTGACGAGTGCGGCCTGATCGGTCACCTCGGCGCTGTTCAACGTCGTCCGCACCTGACCTTTGTCCATCACGTAGCCCCGCTGCGATAGAGTCATGACCAACTCGATGTTCTGCTCGACGAAGAGGATGGTAGTGCCGAGCTCCTGGTTGATACGCTTGAGGTCGTCGCCGATCCGCTGCACCAGGTTCGGCTGCAGCCCTTCCGATGGCTCGTCGAGGAGCATCAACGTTGGCTGGCCTATGAGGACCCGGCCGATGGCCAGCATCGCCTGCTCACCACCACTGAGGGTTCCGGCGCGCTGGCTTCGCCGCTCAGCAAGGCGAGGAAAGTATTGATAGGCGACATCGAGCTGACGGCCGTTGCCCGCATCGACATTAATCAGCTCGCCCATCTGCAAGTTCTCCGCGACGGTCAGGCCGGGGAAGATGCCGCGACCCTGCGGCACGTATCCCATTCCGGCCCTGGCCCGCGCGTCGGCAGCGACGATCGAGACATCCTTCCCCGCGAATACGAGCTTCCCCCGTGCAAGTGGCAGCAGGCCGATGATCGCCTTCATGAGCGTCGTCTTACCGACGCCATTGCGCCCAATGATGGCGACGGTTTCGCCGGGGTCGATGGCGATGCTGACGTCGCGCACGATCATCGTACGGGCATAGCCGGCCATGATGTCGATGACATCGAGCATCGTGGTCGGACGCTCCTTCGAGCCATCCAATAGGTGAGTATCAGTCATCATCGTTAGCTACCTTTAGGTCCGACCAAGGTAGATATCGGTCACGGCCTGGTTCGCCTCAATCTCGGCGATAGTCCCTTCCGCGAAAACCCGCCCCAAGTTCATCACCGTAATCTTGCGGGCGATCTGGCGGACGAAGGTCATGTCGTGCTCGATGACCATGATCGTGACACCGTCGGCGTTGAGTGATTCGACGAGTCGCGCCGTCGCCTCGGTCTCGCCCGGCCCCATCCCGGCCGTCGGCTCATCGAGGAGCAGCAGTTTCGGGTCGACCGAGAGCGCCATGCCAATCTCCAGCCATTGCTGCTGGCCATGAGACAGGTTCTTGGCCAACTCGCTGCTCATGCCGGCAAGACCCACGCGCGCGATGAGCCGCTCGATTGATTCCTCCATCTGTCCAGGGCGGACGTGGTACTGCGCCGCGACGCGCATATTGTCGTGTACGGTGAGCTCGGGATAGATGCCAGGGATCTGCATCTTGATGCTCAGTCCCTGCCGGGCCCGACGCCAGGTCGGCCAAGGGTCGATATGCACGCCATCAAAGGTGATCGAACCGGTGGTCGGCCGCTCGAATCCCATGATGAGGCGGAAGACGGTGCTCTTGCCGGCGCCATTGGGCCCGATCAAGCAGCGCAGTTCGCCGCGTTCCACACTGAGATCGAGGTCCGACACGGCACGCAAGCCACCGAAGCGTTTCGAGACGTTCCTAAGGACGAGCAAAGATCCGCCCTTTCCAGCACATTGGGATCCTAAGCTTAGAATTCCACGTGGACAAGTTGTCGCG
>JADMIO010897350.1_pt1 | contig 50814 bp, 34 predicted proteins | sample 8958161 | NCBI WGS metagenome assembly JADMIO01 (sample SAMN16585339, study PRJNA669376) | soil metagenome | isolation source: Crop rotation soil | place: USA: Cullars Rotation, Alabama | collected 2011 | reverse complement strand
AGGTGAGCCAGTGTGATTACATTTGCGGCCTAACTGTGGCCAGTCCAGTTACGCTGGAGTCACTAGTATTTAGGTGACACTATAGAAGCGGCCGCGACAACTTGTCCACGTGGAATTCTAAGCTTAGGATCCCAATGTGCTGGAAAGGTAACCGACGTTCGCACGGATCTCGATCGGATCTGGACGATCGCAGTGGACGAGGAATACGTCTACACGACCGAATTCCAAATTGGTGTACGCCGCGTCAAGAAATCCGGCGGCCCCAGCGAGCTCGTCATGCGGCCGAAGGGAACATTCACGGTGATGGCGCTCGGACGCGACCACGTGTACGTGGCGCTAACGGGCGAAAATCAGATCGCGATGGTGGCGAAGGCCGGCGGACAACCGACCCTGCTCGCCGGACAGACGGCTCCGTCGGCGATCGCCGCCGATGACCGGCACGTTTACTGGGTAAATCAAGGCTCGCAGAGCCTGGCCACGGGAGAGCTCGTGCGCGCCGCGCTCGGCGACCTCACGCAGACCGAAATCCTGCTCTCGGGCCTGGAGACCCCGAACGCGCTCGCGGTGGGCGCCGAGTACGTGTTCTTCGCTTCCGGATCGCGAGTGTTCAGAGTCTCGAAGGCAGGCGGCGACGCCGAGCTCGTCGCGGACGACTTTGGCCCGATCAAGACCATGGCTGCCCAACGGGATACCGTCTACCTCGCCGGCATGGCCGGGCTCGGGCGCGCCCAAGTTGGCGCGGCAACCCATGTCGCCGATTCTCGCGGGATGCTGGCGATCGCGGCCAACTGTGAGGGTGCGTTTGCTACGGGCTGGTTCGAATCGCTCCTGGTGCGCTACGGCCCCTGAGGCCACCCGGTTTAGGCGTATTACTGAATTTTGCTGGTCTCGCCGGAACGTGCCCGTGCCCGCGAGGAGCAAGCGACGAGCCGCGTGGGGTGGGGCCGACGATTTCGTGATGGGTCCGAGGCGCTGCCGGTAAGTGCTAGACGATGAACCGCACATCTCGCGATTTTGGGGGTGTTTTGCTCGCGGCCGTGACCGCATTTTCGGGGTGCACCGACCACCCCGACGTCGACCACGGGGGCGGCCCTGACTCGGCAGGCAACAGCCCCACGAGCGGCGCTTCCTCGAGCAGCAGCGGTTCGAACGCAGGCGGCGATCGCGCCGGCTCCGCCAACGCGGGTGGCGCGCCGAACGTCGCCGGCGGAGGCACGGCCGGGATAGGCGCGGCAGGCAAGCCTGGCGCTGATCTCTCGCCTCCTGATCCGTCGTGCGACCTGCCAGGCGCCGCGTTCTGCGACGCGTTCACGAAGGCGTCACCCGGCGGCCGCGCGGGCGCGCTCGACGACGCGCACTGGAGCCTGTCCCGCCTGGGCTTTGGGTGCGGATACAGTTTCATGTTTCCCGAGACGCCGGTCAACTTGTGCGGCGTCTGGAAGACGGTGCAACCCGGAGGCCCCGACTCCGAGTTCTGCGTCAACGAAGACAACGAGCCGCGCTGGGCGGAAGGCTTCGACGACAACACCGATTTCAACTACCTCTCCGCGAGGATCCGGCAGCCGTTCGATTTCGAGGACCGCACCGGAACCATCCAGTGGGAGGTCGACGCGCGAACGTCCGGCAGCCACGGCTGGTGGACGGAGACGTGGATCACCGCCGATCCCGTCCCTGGTCCCAACCTGCACGATCCCGATCAGCTCGTGACATCGAGCGAAGCGCTCGCCATTTCCTTCGACCTCAATTGTGGGGTGACAGCCGCCGGTCTCGGCACCGCAGGCTCAGGCCTCGTGGGCGTCTCGCGCATCCTCGTCGTGCACGACCACGCCTTCACCCATACCTATGATCCTTTCGCGGGCCCACTCGCGAACCAACGCTGCGTCAAGACCCAGCAGAACGCGATGAACACTTTCCAGATCAAGCTCTCTAAAAATCGCGTCGAGGTCTGGGCCTCCGACGCGGGCACCAAAGAGCTCATTCGGATCGCCGAGGCGGACATCGATCTCGGGTTCACCCGCGGCTACGTCAACCTGAGCCACGTCCACTACAACGCTCACAAGGCCGAGGTGACGACGTTCCAGTCGTACCAGTGGGCTCACGTGTCGTTCGACGGCCCGCAGCTAGCGCCGCCGCGCGCCTACGAGATCGCCGATCCGCTCACGAAGCTCCACACGAACTGCCTCGACAAGGATGCATTCCGGATCGCGTATGGCGTCACGGACGACGTCGTGTTCGACATCAGCGCGGGGCCCACGATTCCCCTCACGCTCAAGTTCACGAACGTCGATCCGACGGGTGGCGTCTCGGCACATCTAAACTTCAACACGACCTACGTCGCGCCGGGCGACACCCTGAGGTACCGTCTGAACGGCAAAAGCTGGCACGAGTACATGATGCCCGTGTCGTATGTCACCAGCTACGGTCGCCAGGGCTTCAGCGTGCCGGTACCGGTGGCAGATCTGGTGGCGGGCGATAACACCGTCGAGTTCGGGACGAACTCCAACCCGGGCATCGCCGTGCCCGCCAACTCGATGCAAATAGCCAACATCGATCTGGAGATCGAGGCTCCCTAAGTGCGCAGTATCTGGTGCACCCTGCCGCTCTGCGCGCTCCTCGCGTGTGGCAATAAGGCCGAGAGCGGTGACGTTGACGAGCAGCCTGGCCCGCCGGTTCACGGCGACGGCACCTCGAAAGCAGAGCTCGCGCCCGAGGTTCTGCCCGCGCCACCCCTAGACGTGAGCAACCGCTACGCGGACGATGCGGCGGCCGCGGCGCTCGGGCAGAAGCTCTTTTTCGACGCCGCCTTCTCGGGCACACTGCTCGACCTCGACGCCGACGGCGGCCCGGACTCCCTCGGTGTGCGTGGCGATGCGGGCAAGGTTTCCTGCGCCGGTTGTCACGAGGCCGAGCACGGGTTCCTCGATACGCGCTCGGTGTTCAAACAGATTTCGCTCGGCACGGGCTGGACGCACCGCCGGACCCCGACATTGCTCGATGTCGGCCAGGCCAAGGTCATCATGTGGGGCGGCCGGCACTCGACGCTTCACTCGCAGGTGTTCGGTCCGCTCGAGAGCCCGCTCGAGATGAACAGCTCGCGCCTGTTCGTGGCCGAGCGCATCGCGCAGGAGTACGCAGCGGCGTACGAGGCCGTCTTCGGAGCCGGCAGCCTCGCGCCGCTTTCCGACGAGGCGCGCTTCCCGCCGCTCACCGCCCTGACGACCGGGTGCCGCCTAGCCGAGCCCGTCGATCACCCGCGACTCGAGCCCCCGGCCGATCTCTACACCTGTCACGGGACGCCCGGCGACGGCGCCGAGTACGATTCCATGACACCCGCGGATCAAGACCTCGTCACGCGCATCGTCATCAACATGGGCAAGGCCATCGCCGCGTTCGAAAGGCGGCTCGACTGCGGACCGAGCCGCTTCGACGCTTGGGTACACGGAGACGCGGCCGCGCTCACGGCCGAGGAGCAGAGAGGCTTCGACGTCTTCGTCGGTAAGGGCGAATGCGTCTCCTGCCACAAGGGGGCCTACTTCTCGGATCAGGCTTTCCACAACGTGGGACTTGCGGAGGGGACGACCAGGGCCGGCATCTTGAACGGCAACGATCGCGGCGCCGCGCTCGATCTCGTCCACGCCGCGAGCGATCCCCTGGGTGTCACGGGCCACTATAGCGACGGCGACGACGGCCGCCTGCCGCCCGTCGTCGGCCCTGAATACGAAGGCGCTTTTCGCACCCCGACGCTGCGCTGCCTCGGTGCCAGGCCGAGCTTCATGCACTCGGGGCTCCTGCGTAGCCTCGCCGACGTCGTCGATTTCTTCGACCGGGGCGGCGATCCAAGCGGTGGCTACATCGGCCAGAGCGAGCTTCATCCGCTCGGTCTCACGAGCGACGAGAAGACCGATCTCGTCCTGTTCCTGAATGCGCTCGAAGGCCCAGGCCCCGCGAAAGAGCTGCTCGCACCTCCGTGATGGGAACCCATGCCCTCGATCCATTTCCGCGCCGTCCTGCTCTCCGCGCTCGTTCTCGTCGGCTGCTCGACGAACACCAGCGCCAATGACACGAACGGAGGAAGCAATGCCGGCGGCGGCAACGCTTCATCGAGCCCAGCGGGCGGGAGCGGCGGCCCGCCTTCTGCCGCGGGCGAGACTACGGGCGGCGCGCCGCCCTCCGGCACAGCCGGGCATAGCGGCGAGGCAATGGGCGGCGCAACCAGCGCAGGTCAGGGCGGCGGCGGCGGAGCCAAGACGTTTCCGCCGGGATCTCCTGGATGCGGGCTCGATCACGCCGCGTTCTGCGAGACCTTCGACGCGCCCGCAGGCGCAAAGACCCGCGCGGGTGAGCTTGCGCCGGACAAGTGGAGCGCGTCCCGCTTCTGCAACATCGGCTCGCCCAGCACCGACGACGAAGCCGTCGCGATCGGTGCCGCGACCGTCCCCGCTTGCCGTGACGGCTTGCCCGCCAAGGCGCTGCCCAGCGCGGACGCGCTGATCTGCGACGCGACCAGTTTCGTTCATAGCAACCATCTACTCGTGCTCAGCGCCGCGCAGAACTACGGCCAAAATTCCTATCGCATCCGCCAGCCCTTCGACTTCGCCGATCGCACCGGTACGATCGTATTCGACGCCGAAGGTCGCAACGTGGGCAATCAGGGTTGGGTCTCGCTCGAGATCACCGAAGACCCCGCGCCCGCTCCCTCGTTCACCCTGGAGCAGAACTACGAGAACGGGTCCGTTCCGAGGAACGCCGTCGAGATTCACCTCGACAACGTCTGTGGCGGGGACAACGTCGGTATCTACCACCTCTTCGTCTACGACGACTATCACCAGAACCTGGCCCTGACGGACACGGGCGTTTGCGTTCCGGCCGGGGCAGGCAAGCTGAATCACTTCGAGATCAAGCTGTCGAAGACTCATGTCGAGGTCTACGGAACGCCCGCGTCCAGCGACGGCGTCACGTTCGGCACGCCCGTTCTCCTCGGCGCCAAGGACATCGCGCTATCCTTCAGCCGCGGCTACGTGCACCTGACGACCCACAACCACGCGACGCTCAAGTACAGTAGCGGCAGCGTCGACGCCTGGACGGCGCGCTGGGACAACGTCGGCTTCGACGGCCCGGCGATCACCAGCGGCTGGCGCGAGCACGAAGCGCTCGATCCGCACGAGCTGACCAAGAACGGTAAAGTCAACGTCGCCTGGCGCGTCGCGAAGGACACCGAGGGCCCCGCTCAGAAGATCGAGATCCCGGGCGTCGATGTCACCGGTGTGAAGCAGGCCCGTCTGGCCCTCCAGCACTGGACCGACCACGCTCCTGGCTCACCTGCCCCGACCGACTACTCCCTGGACTACCGCTTCAACGGCCACGGCTGGAAGCACCGTCTCCTGACCCCGAGCGAGCGTCGGATGATGACCGAGCTCCCGAACGCCGGCACGCTCTCGCTCATGCTCGACGTGGACGTCGCCGATCTCATTAGCGGCACGAACACCGTCGAATTCACGACGACCAACGCCAGTCCTCCCTACCCCCCCGTCGTTCTCAACATCGATCTGATCCTCCAGTGAGCCCACGGGGCAGACGATCATGTCGAGCTCGGGCTCGTTGTCGATCATGTCGCAGTCCCGAGCAGCGCCTGCAGGTGGCGTGAAGTGAGCAGATGGTGTGGGTCCGTCTGGGCCTTCAGACGCCCGACGACTTCGATCCAGGAGCGGTGCATGTTCCGCAAGAGGTCCCGATCGCAGTGCACCTGCTTGCAGAGGGAGACTCGGGCCTCGGGAATTTTTGCGTGGAGCTCTTCGGTCACGCGCGCAAAGAAGCGAACGATTGACGCGCGCCGCGTCGCCGGCAATGCCGCCAAAGAGTAGCTCGACGTGAGCACACCCACGTCTCCTTCGGTGCGGCCCATCGAGTGCGCCGGATACCGGCAGGGGCCGAGTAGCACGATGTCTTGCTGCTCGACCTGCTCCTCGAGCCCCGGAAACTGATCGAGCACGCGGAAGTACAGGTTCACCACTTTCCGCGTCAGCTGCCGCGGAAAGAACCAGGCTTGGTGCGCCACCGGCACGCGCGCGTCCACGCCGAGCAGTCGGGCAACTGAGTATTTCAAGCCTTTGCGGCTGAGCACCTCGTGAGCCCGGTCGTACCCGCGCTGGTAAAATTGAAACCCGTACCAAGGGGCCCAGCGCATGATTCCTCTTGGATAGGCACGGGTCACCGTCGCTTCGGCGATGCGAGGGAAGCGATTGGCTAGGCCTTGGGTGAAGGCGTGGGTCTCGAGGTCATCGTCGGTGAGCAAAGCTTGCAGCTTCTTGTCGCCGCCTTCCCCCGGCTCGAGCCGCCGATCGGCCAAGATGAGCGTACGCCCCCGGTTGCCGTAGATGACGCCACCCAGGCCTTCGTCGAACCGCGGATCGTCTTTGAGCGCGTCGAGCGCGGCGAAGAAGCCGTCGTCAAGCTCCGAAGCGGCATACTCCGCGTGCACACCGAGTCGTTGATCCGGCTCGATCGGCTCCAGCACCAAGTCGAGAAATGTCGTCACCCCCAGCCCGCCGAAGCTCCCGGGCACCACCTCGAAGAGCTCGCCAGCGAGACCCTTCGCTTCTGCCGAGCACTCGATCGTCGCCCCTTGCACCGTGAGCAACGTGAAGGCTCGAACCGAATCAGCGAAATAGCCTCCCGCGCTGTGCGCACAGGCCGCGAGGGCACCCGCGACGGTGATGCGATCGCTCGTCGGCACACAGCGCACCCGGTGATGCGGAAACGCCGCGTGCAAGTCCTCGAAGCGAGTTCCGCCACCCGCACGCACGAGCAAGCGGCCTTCGTCCAACGTCTTTTTTACGACCGCGCCGCGCTCCAGCGCCGAAACGTCTACGCCCAGGCTCGCTTCGGTGGGCAGGAAGTGCTGTCCGAAGGAGCGCCGCCCACCGATCAAGGTCAAGCGTTGCCGATCACGGCTGGCCTCGGCGAAGAGCTCTCGCAGGTCCGTTTCGCGCGTGCAGGTCACGACCGGAACCGCGTGCTCCTCCAAGGCGCCAGGCGGGCGCAGACGTTGGGTTTGGGCTTTCACCGGACGGCACGCTAACATGCACGTCGCCATGCTGACCCACCGGATGCTGCACCGTCTTGCGCCCGCGCTGTTCACCTCGCGTCCAGGCTTGCCGCTCAGCATTCCCGGGCCGCCACCGGGCCGCTACTTGTCGACCGGCGGCGCGCTCTTGCCGTGGGCCGGAGACTCACTGGGCCACGCTTCGAAGCTGTTTCGAGAGTATGGGCGCGTCGTCGCGCTCGTGCGCGGCGGGGGCACACGCCACATTGCCACCAGCCTGGACTGCCCCGGCACGGTGCTGTGTTACGGCGCCGATCTGAACCAAAGGATCACCAGCGCCCATGAGGTGTACAGCAAAAGCTACTTGAGCGGCGCGCTTCATCCCGGGACCGATCCGTCACCGCGTAAGCGACCGCTGCTCAGCTTCGGCGCCGGGCTGTTCAGCGTGAACGGTGACGAGCACCGCTTACACCGTCGCTTGCTCGCGCCCGTGTTCTCGCGCCGTCGCTTGGCGCAATACTGCCAGCAAATGGTGGCCGTAACGCTGGAGACGCTGCAAGACTTCAGCCCCGGCCAAGAGCGAGACGCTTCGGGGGACATGCGCCTGCTGACCGCGCGCATCGTGACGCGCACGCTATTCGGCGAAGACGCGCAAATGTCGGTGGATGCGGCGAGCCGAGCTCTAAAAGACTCGCTGCATTTGATGGGCAAACCGCTGACCCGGCTGCTCACCTTCGACGTGCCGGGCCTGCCGTACCGACGTTACCTCGATGCCGCGACCAACCTGGAGCGGCACGTTCAGGCGTTGCTCGAGGCGAAGAAGCGCGGTGGCGTGGAGTCAGACGACATGCTGAGCGCGTTCCTGCATGCGCGTGACGAGGAGAGCGGCGCCAGCCTGAGCGACCAAGAGATACTAGGGCACGTGAGCGTGTTCTTCGCGGCGGGTCACGAGACCACGGCGCACGCACTCGGCTGGACCTTGCTGCTGTTGGCCTGCTTCCCGCGGGTCGCCGAGAAGGTGCAGGCGGAGCTCGAGCGCGTGCTGGGCGGCGACGCGCCCAGCTTCGAGCGCCTCGAACAGCTCGAATATTTGGGCTGGGTCATCAAAGAAAGCCTGCGTCTTTTCACGCCTGCGCCGTGGAACGGCCGCGTCTTGACCGAATCTGTCGAGCTCGACGGTTTCTCGATTCCCGCCGGGAGTGAGGTGCTGTTCAGCCTGTACGAGACGCATCGGCGCGACCCCATCTACGAGCGCCCCTACGCCTTCGAACCAGAACGTTGGCAGCACATCCAGCCAAGCCCCTACCAATACACGCCGTTCAGCGCGGGTCCGCGCACCTGCATCGGTGCGATGTTCGCGCAAATGGAGATGAAGATCGTTCTAGGCCTGATTCTACAACGGTTTCGCCTGGAGCTCGTCTCGAGCAAGCTCGACCGCTTCGCCGAAATGGTCTTGAGCACCAAGCAACCCCTGCTCATGCGCGTCCAAACCGCGGACGGCCGATTCGAAAGCTCCGCGCGCCCCTTCTCCGGCAACGTGCACGAGATGGCGCAATTCCCCCACCACCTCGACGCGCGCATTGGCGCGGCGAATGCTCACGCCGAACGAGCCTCTGGCTAGCGGTTTTCTGCGCCAGTTGGCCAACGAGCTCTTGGTCGGTCACCGAAAACTCGGACGGCTACCAGGTCCATTACCTTCGTCTGCTGGCCAAGTTCGTGCGTTGAGCCTGACCGTCCAGGCGGATGCTCGACTGGCGTCGACCGGGCTCGTGGTCGAGGTGAGCAAGAACTGGGCTAGCAGCCGGTGCCTCGGCGGCCCTGTCACGCGAATAGCTCGGGGAGGCCTCCGAAATTGTCGCTCGGGTTGCCCATGATGAAGCTCGGGGCGAGACCGAGCTTTTGCCCGATGGTGGTCCACAGGTCGTTCGTGCTGCGCGTGGTGTAGCGCAGGCAGCGGCCACCCACGTGACCGACGTTCTTGCCGCCGATGACTGCGAGCGGTGTATTTCTTGGATCGTGCTGAGCGTCGATACCGTCGCCGATGATCGAAACTTCGCTGAAGAAGACGATCAGCGTGTTGTCGAGCATGCTGGTGCCGTCCACGTCCGGTGTCGCGGCCAAATCGAGCACGAAGGCGTTCAAGAGGTCACCATACCAGTTGGTGATCAGGCGCAGGTCGAGGTTCTTGTCGAGATAACTCTGGTGGGTGATTTCGTGCACGCGCCCGGTCTGCGTGATTTCGGGTACGTAGTCCTTCAGCGTGACCCAGTTGTGGCCGCTCGAGAGCATCAGCGTAGCGACCCGAGTGCGATCGAACCCGAATGCGGACTTCGCCAGACCGAAAAAGCCCTCGAGCACCGCCTTGTGGTGCGCCGTATCGTTGACGACGAGCGCGTCGAGCTTGGCCTGGTCCGGCAGCGTGACGTGAGCGGTAGGGCCACCCGGCATCTGCACCAAGCGCATCTCCAGCTCGCGTAGCGCTTGCACGTGTGTGTCGAGACGGACCTTCTCGGCCGCTGAAACGCGCGCCATGAGCCGTTCTACGCTACCCCTCGTGTAATCGAGCACGCTGCGATTTTGCTTGAGCGCGATCGCCAGCTCTGTCGCCTGAGCATCGGACGTTTGTCCCGGCATGAAGCCGGCGAACAAGTTGCTGTAGGCCAAGCTCGGGCTATTTTGTGGGAAAATCGGTTGGGGCACCGCCGCGTCGTCGAACGAGATGATGTGGATGTGGGCCCGCGCACCGTCACCCTGCGTGTGACCACACCAGGTCACCGACGGCGTCGCGAGCGCGCCCGCGAACAGCGGCGATTGTTTGGCGAGGATCTGATCGATACTCGGATACTTGCTCATCTCGGCGCCGTCGGCCGGAATGACCCCACCGGTCATGAAGTGGATTTGCCCTGCCACGTGCGGGTCGCCACCCGGTCGCAGCACCGGCACGCCTTCGATGAAAGTCGTAAACTGTCGGATCTTTTCGAAGAAGGCCGATTGCGGGCCATACTCGAATTGCGTCGCGTCCCCCGTGCCTTGTTCCACTTGGCGGCCACCCGTCGGGAGCCAATCGGAGCGCCAGACGGCATTGGGCATTTCGATGACCAACAGGCGTTTGGGCGCGGAGCCCTGCGCGGCCGCGCCGGACTCGGAGTGTAGGAGCCCACCCAACGGGGCGACCAGGCTCGAGCCAAACGCCGCACGCAGCAATTGTCGACGATTGATGTTGGCAATCTTCATGGCTCAATTCACCCGGCTTCGGTGCAGAAAGAAGCGGCTTTGCGTCAGCCTCGGCACGAGCGCGCCGAGCCGTGTGTCGCTGCGCGCCCAAGGCTCGACCAGCTGCTGCACCGCGCATTTCTCGCCGTCGTCCAGGGTCAGCCCCAGCGCCTGCGCGGCGATGCGTTGCGGCAAGCACATCGCGACGTCTTTGCTTTTGGCCAAGAGCGCGCCGAGCTCGACCACGTCCGCGAATGGCCCGTCCACGTCCGTGTTGTTGAGCGTACCGTGAGCGTCCACGAGCGCCCCGTCACGCTCGGCCAAGTATTTGCCGATGAAATCGTAGTGCTCGAAGGCCAAGCCGAGTGAGTCGAAATTCGCGTGACAGCCGGCGCACACCGGCTTCGATGCCCGGAGCTCGCTCAATTGTCGCTCGTCGAGCCCGAGCGCCAGCGTTTGAGTGATTTCGGCTTGCACACTTGCCGGCGGCGGCGAGAGCACTCGACACAAGTAGTTGCTCGCAATGAACAGGCCTCGGTGCACCGCGCGCGAGCCCGTCGGTAAACTGAGCAACGCGGCGCCGCGGCTCAAGATGCCGCCGCGCTGGTCGGCGGGCAGCAGCACGAGGCTGGCCGGGCCGGAGTGACTGACGCCGTAAAACGCGGCCAGGTTGTCGGTAACCAGCGCCTCGCGCGACGTGAACAGATCCGAAAGTGGCCGCGCTGCGAAGACGTTGTCGCGTACGAAGGCGTGGATCTCGTCGGCCATGGCTTGACGAAGCGACAGATCGAGCTGGGGAAAAGCCTGCGGATCGCGCTGGGAGGTGAGCGCGCCTTCGGCGCCGAGCACCTCGGTGAAGACGCCCGTCAAGTGCTGCTGAGCCGCCGGCAAGCCGAGTAAGCGCGTGACTTGCTGCGCAATGCCGGCGTCCGTGGCGAGCGTGCCGGCTTGCGCGGCCGCGTACAGCTCCACGTCCGGCGCGCTGCCGACGAGCATGAAGGAGAGCAACGAAGCGACCTCGTACGGCGTGAGGGTGACCTCCGTGCCGACCTCGCCCGCTGCCCCGAGCTCGCTGCGGTACAAAAAATCGGCCGACTGCAGCAGCGATGCGACGACCAGCTCGATGCCTTTCGCAAACGACGTTTCGGCGCCGACGTCGTAGACTGCGAGCAACGGCTGAGCATCCTGTTCGGACAGCGGACGCCGAAAGACTCTTTGGCCGAAGGCATCGACGAATGCGCGCGCGCAGCCGCGTTGCGCGGCGGCATCGAGGAGGGCGGGGGTGCAGCCGGTCAATGACGCGGGATCCGCCGCCGCCTGTTTGGCGATCGCGAACGCGCCGTCCCAATATTGCGCGGCGAGCGGGCCGCGCACCACGAGCTCGCTGCTGTCCTTGATCAGCGAGAGCTCACTGCCCGGGGTCGCGATGTTTGGCAGCCTGACCTGGGGCAGAAGGTCGCCCACGACGCGGGCATATTGGGCATCGGTGAGCTTGCGCACGCGTGCCGGCACGAGCGCGGCGCCAGTGCACGGCTCGCCCGACTCGCTCGACTCACCCGCCGTCGCGGGACCGCCGGCGACGCTCGTTTGCGGTTTCGTACCACTATCGCCAATCTCTCCCGTGCACGCCGCGAGCAGCGCGCAGAGAGGTAGTGTAGTGCGTGCAAGGCTCGATGACATGGCAAGGCTTCTTTCGATCAGAAACTCGGTAGGTCGGGCAGCTCCGGGCTGGCGAGCCATTCGGGGTCTGGCCCTGGGCCGTCGAGGGCGCGCAGGAACGCGGCCAGCTGGGCGCGTTCCTCATCGGTGAGATTGAGCGGCAGCATGAGAAGGTCTTTGCTGCCGCGGAAGCCGAAGGCATCACCGCCGCGGTTGAACAGTAGGATCACGTCCTCGAGGCTGCGCTTTTGGCCTGCGTGCATGAAGCTGGGCCGGCGCGAGACGCAGCGCAGACCCGGCGTCCGGAAAGCGCCTTCGAGCCCCGACACCTCTTGGCCCACGAAATCCAGACGACCGTCGTCGCCGTCACTGTAAACGCCGCGAGCATTGAGCGGATCCGTCACTGCGGCCGTTAGGCCCGCGCCGGCCCCGGGGTCATCGTACGGCTCGATGAAGTTCGGCTGCAGGTTGGCGGCTCCCACGTTGTGAAATTTCTGGTCGCTGAGCGCAGGCCCTTCGTGACACGCATCGCAGCCGGCGTTGACGAACACCACCGCGCCGGCTTGCTCGTCCGCGCTGAGCGCATCCGGCTCGCCGTGCAGCCAGGCGTCGAAACGGCTCGGTCCGCAGTCGAGGTGCCGCTCGTAGGCTCCAATCGCCTTACCCATGTTGACCAAAATCTGCACCACGTCCGGATCGTCGTGGCCCGGCTTCGAGCACCGTTCGACGACCGGATCCGCCGGCAGCTCAGCGCAACCCGCATCAGCGGCATCGAGTGACTCGTACGCACCGAGCGCCGGCAGCGCACCGAAGATCGCTTCGTAGTCGTCGCGATAGTAGCGGGCCAGCTGCTGGGCGACGAAGAGACGCGAGCTGTTGAATTCGAGCGGGCTCTCGATGACCGCGAAGATTTGATTGTAGGCCGTGTCGCGGCGACCATCCCAAGTGAGGACCGTGGCCTGGCCCATGTCGAGCAGCGAAGGGGTGCGCCGGCGCGTCCAGCTCGAGGCTAGCGAGATCTGGCCACGTGGACTGCGGTTGTCCAGAAAGCCCGCGTCTGGATTGTGACAGCCCTGGCACGACACCTTGCCCACCTCGCCTTGCCGGCCCAACGTGCCGGGCGCCCCATCGTTGTCGCTGTCGAGCAGCGGACCTGCGAACCGAGCATCGGCGAACAAGGCGTGACCGAACTTGGCCGCCCGCGCGTCGTCCGCGTACTTGTTGGTCACATCGGGGCGCGCGGCGGGCAACTGAGCGGGCGAGAGCGCCTGGAGCCGCGCCAGGACGTCGGCGGGCAAATCTGGCCCCGCAGGCGTTTCGGGCGCCTCGCTGCGCGGTGCTCCCGAGCACGCGACGACCAGCGCCGCCCACCCGAGCGTGGGCGGTCGCTTCAAGGCGTTGCCTCGATCGTCAGGTCGATGTTGCCAATCATCTCGTCGTGCTCGAGCTCCTTCATCTTCACTTCCAGGGTGTTGTCCCCCTGGCTGAGCTCATCGAGCGCGACCGGCGTGGAGAACGTCCGCTTGCCCGTACCCTCGAAGCCGGTCGCGGAGTTGATCAAGAAGTCGTGCCAGGCGCCGTTGTTGAAACGATATTGCAGCGTCTGAGCATCGGCCGCGAATAGGCCGAAATTGAACGTCGCGGCGTGTGCATCTTTCTTGTCGACGGCCGGCAGCTTGAACGACTGCGTCTCGCCACCCATCAAAACATACGCAGTGCGGATGCGCCCGGCGTACGCCTCGGTGTTGTCCGGCACCTCGTAGGCGCGCGGCGTCGGGTACGTAGGCCCGTCGAACCCGACGTTGTCCCAGCGAAATGTCTGGGCGGACGTCACATGGCCGTCTTTCGGCGCGTTGTAGGCGGCGTGCTGGATGTGCACGTAGCCGCGCGAGAACGGCAAGTCGAGCCCGGGCACCGTCGTGCGCAGCTTCAAGCTCGCCGGGTCGTCGTAGTCGCTGGCCCAAAACTCGAGCTTGTCCTGGCTGACTCGAAACTCGAGGTGATTCAGCTTTTCGTCGGCGACCGCAAAGCAGCGCCCTTGCTGATCCTGCTCCGTCTCCCAAAACGGAATCGAGTGCAAGATCTGGTAGTCTTTGGTAACCGTCACTGTCTCGAGCGCGTTGTTCCATTCCGTGTCCGACTCGGGGCAGTCGGCGCCGAACTGCAACGCAAAGCCGACGCCGCTGCGCGGAAACGCGGCGACGGTCGGCGCGTTGTGGTACGGCATCGGTGCCGGGTCTTCGGTGATCCAAACCTCGACCCACCAGCCGTGGCCGAGGTTGCGCGGGTTCACCTTCGCGTCCACATCGAGCACGATCTTGCCTTCGCGCCCGCTGAAATCGAAGGGCTGACGAATGCGCATCGAGTTGAAACCAAAGTCACCTTCGTCGTCCAAGACCTCGTTCAGCTGCGACGAGGGCTTGCCGTCGACCCCGACGCCTTGGCAGAACTTCACGTCTTCGCCGGGCAAGATGTTCGAAAAAGGCGCGCCACAAAACTTCGACGGAAACGCCTGTTCGGTGTTCGTCGAAAACGGCCCGCGCAAAAAGAAGCTAGCGCCGCCCGGGTGCCCATAACGCGAGTAGCTCCATCTGGCCTCATCGAGATCGCCGCCCCGACCTCCGAGGATTGGGGTGTCGAACGTCTCACAAAACGCCGGCTGCTCCAGTCCGCACGAGCCGGGCGCGAGCGTGGTCGGAATCGGGTCGACCGGTGTGACGACCGGGCCGTTGCCGGCGACGGGTCCGCCGCCTGTCGGGGGGTTCGTGGCCGGACCGCCGCTCATCGGGCCGCCGCCCGTTGCCTGGCTCGCGCTACTGCCGGCTTCGCTCGAGCTCAGGCCCGCCGCACTCTGCGGCGACGAGGTCTCGCTCGACGCACACCCGACCAGCCATGCCGCCATAGCGACGCACGCGAGCGATTGACGGCTCATTGCCACCTATTGCCCGGCAATCACGCAACCGATCGCCACTCACCGCGTTTTGTCCAGGCACTCGGGTCGGCCCGCAAAAGGCCGAGAAAAAGTCGCGGTTCCTGGCTGAGGTCCGCTGGTGACCTGCAATCAGAACCTCACTCGTGTCACTCCGCTCGCGGTTCACCGACGACGAGTGGGATACTTGGCGCCAGCGGCCGCCTTGCCGATCCCCACGCCGTAGCTTTCCTCGACCGAGTCGTCCGGGCCGGATGGCGTGCGCTGAGTCGCACCGTCACGGTTCCACTTTCACGTCGAATTGGCGGATCCAGGTGGTGCCCGTGCCGCCCATGACTTCGTTGCCGAATTCGACGCTGGCGACGTAGTCGCTGGGGGTCGCCAGTTGTTTTTCGACGAGGTAGTGGATGAGGGCGGCAATGTCGATGCGCCCCTTGAGTTGTTTTTCGGGGCTCTTGAAAGAGAGCAGGCGCCAGCCCTTGCCATTGGCGTCGACGCCGATGCTGTCTTCGCGCCAGAGCTCGTATTTGACGCCGTTGAGCGGCACTTGATCGACGACCTGACCGGCGGGGCGCGCGCCTTCGGTGTGGTCCATCCAGAACATGACCTCGGTAGTGATGCTTTGGGGGTTGGGCTTGGCGGAAGCGCCAGCGTTGGTGAGCCAGATTTCGGGAGCCAGGTCGTAGCTGCCGGTCACCTCGCTCTCGACTTCAAAGTCGAGGCTGAGCGTGCGCACGTCGGAGACTTTGAGCGGAAAGTGCGGATCGGTCGTGGCGCCCCCGGACCACGGCTTCCATCCCACGACCACTTCGGGATAGGCGAATACGGTCGGATCGAAGCCCGGCCAATCCCAGCTCCATCCCACCTCGGTCTTGCCGTCGCGCTCGCGCGTGAGCAGGCACTGTTTGAACTTGCCCTTGGCTTTCTTGGAACCCCACACGTTGTTTTCATAGCGGTAGCGGCCTTCGTGGTGCATCGACCACGCTTGACAGTCTTGCTCGATCCCACCCTCATGCCGTGCGGCGGTCGATGACTCGACGTGCGCTGCCGGCGCGCCCTCGGATCCGGCTGAGCACGCCACGAACGTGAAGACCAACGAGACGAACATGCTATTGCGAGCACCGTTGAGACCACGTCGAATCGAGTTACTGATTGTCATTCCAGCTAGATGGAACGAGTGACTGATTCGGATCGCGATTTCGTCGGGTGGGCTCAAGTCCGCAGGTGCATTGCCAGGCGCAGCTCGACAAATCGCCCCACGTTGAAGCTCAGAGCGGCCGCAGCTTGGCGAGATAGTTGAGCGGGGTGCCGCCGTGTAGCGGCAGGAACTGCCAGTAGAGTGCGCCGCGGGAGTCGATCGCCATGTCGCCAGAGAAGCCGAGGGCCAGAGGCGGAAGGAGCTGCTCGCCGCCCCACGCGTGCGTGCGCTCGCCGGTGCCGTCGTAGCGGTCGAGCAACCACTCGAAGCCGTTTACGTGCGTCCCGACCACGATCAAGTGCCCGGTGCTATCCGCGACCACGCGCCGGATTGATTGCATGCTGGTCGTGCGGACGAAGCGCGGGCTGCCGTCCGAGCCGAGCAGGCCGAGCAACCCCAGCGGACCGTCCTCCGATGACCTCGCGATGAACGGAGCTCCGCCGAGCTCGATCTGGCCGTTGATACCACCCCAAAAGGCCACGTTGCCCTGGCTATCGAACACGACACCCTCGAGGTCGACACCTTCCGTGGGGAAAGCTCGAGTCCACAGCGGCGTGCCCGACCCATCGAGCCGGCGCAGGGTCATCGTGCTCGCGCCACTGGTACCGACGGCCATCTCACCGTTGGAATCTAGGGCAATTGCGCTTGCGGGGTAGTCGCTACTCCACAGCGTCTCGCCATCGCTCTGGAGCTTGATGGCCGTCGCAGTCTCGCTCCCCACGAGCACGAACGCGACGTGTCCGTGGTCGTCTGCGCTCGGCGACTTGACCGTCACGTCCGGCGTCGTTCCCGCCACGCGCGTGTAGAGCGGATTGAAGTCGGAGTCATACTTGGAAACGTAGATATTGCCGCCTCCCGCCGTCGGATGCACCGTGCCGGTGCCGCCGTCGTAGCTTTCTTCGAATTTACCGAGCAGGTACAGATTGCCATCTGCGTCGGTGACGGAGCTGCCACCGTAGGGGAGCTCCCGTGCTACCGCACCCATCGGGTCGAGGACGGCTGTGCGCTTGGCGTCAGAAAGAAGCAGGCGGTCATTCGAGGTGGCAAGTGAGTAGCGCCCTGCCCCGTAGGCGTCGGCATCGTGAATCCATTCGGCTCCCTGTGCGCCGCCGCCGCGCACGTCGCACACGGTGAGCGCGCCCGCGGCAGAATCGCTCACGTGAGCAAAATTGCCTATGGCCGACAGGTCGGCTTGCTGGGGCCGGAACGCCAGGTTACGGGTGATGCGATCGCCAGGCCCGACGATCGAGTACGTGTGACTCACGGCGTCAGCGACGACCACGAACGAGTACGGAGTGTTGGGCGTATAGCTTGCAGGGTCGATCACCGCATAACTGGAGCCGTTCAGTGCATCGACGACGCCGGACGGACTGAAGCGTATCGCCCCCGCAAGCGCCGGGAATGACGAGGCGGCGCCGGCCGAGATACCCATGACGCCGTCCATGTTAGTGGCTCGCGCTATCGCGCTGAAGGTGACGCTGAACGCGGGACTTGCCGGAGGCAAGCTGGTATTGACGAAGCCCTGACCAGGCAAGGCGGAAGCGCAAGACGAGGTGGACTGGATCTGCAGGTTGCACACTGCGAGCGCGCCCCCCTCGTCCACCTTGGTCGCGAGCGCGTCGAGTGCCAGGGCGCCGGACTGTTCACTACGGAACGCAAAATCACGCGCCAGCAATTGTCCGTCCACTGACACCGAATACGTTCGTCGTAGTAAGTCCACGCTCATGTAAATGAGCCGCGTGACTCCCGCGCTGTAAGTAATATTGCTGACCGCTTCATAACGATCTCCGTTACGCGCATCCATGAATCCGCTCGAGTTGAAGCGGACGATCGGGGCCAAATCCCGGTAACGACCGGCTGTTCCAAGGCTGAGCCCTGCCAGCGCGTCGCTGGGTGAAACCGCGGGAGTGGCCTCGAAAAAGACCTGGAAAGTTCCGCTCTGACGTTCAAAATTCTGGCTAACGAAACCGCTCGTGGCATCACTGGATGAGCACGTTGTTGAGACGGGCTCGCGGCTCGCCTCCAGCGGCTCGGTAGCCTCCCCGCCACAACCCGCTGCCACAATCGAGCTCGCAAACACCACCGAATGAAAACGCGACGACATACCGCTACCTCCTCCAACCCACTCGAGCAAGATCCACGCCACCCTGCGCGATTGAGACTTTTCACAGGAAGGTCAGAAGATCAGAAGGTTTGATGGCTCGCCGCGCCGTTCGGCGCGCAACGCAGCACCGGACCTGCTGACGGCAGCGCGACCCCCATTTCTCGCCTTCTGTCCTTCTGACCTTCCTGTGAAAATCTCGGAGGTTCTCGGCACGAGCTATCAGCACGAGCGCGCGGCTGACGGATCAGGATAGATCGAAGCGATCCAGGTTCATCACCTTCGTCCAGGCGGCAACGAAGTCGTGCACGAATTTCTCGTTGGCATCAGAGCTGGCGTACACCTCGGCCAAGGCGCGCAGCTCCGAGCTGGACCCGAACACGAGATCGACGCGAGTGCTCGTCCACTTCAGCTCCAAGGTCTTGCGATCGCGCCCCTCGAACAGCTCGGCGTCCGCTGACGTGGGCTTCCAGGCCGTGCTCATGTCGAGCAGGTTGACGAAGAAATCGTTGCTGAGCGCGCCGGGGCGTTGGGTGAAGACGCCATGCTTCGTGCCGCCCACGTTGGTATCGAGCACGCGCATGCCCCCGATCAAAACCGTCATTTCAGGTGCCGTCAGGGTCAAGAGCTGCGCCTTGTCAATCAATAGGGCTTCGCTCGGCACGCCGTTCCTGGCCTTCACGAAGTTGCGGAAGCCATCTGCCAGCTGCTCCATGGCGGCGAAGCTCGCGGTGTCGGTCTGCTCTTGCGAGGCGTCGGTGCGCCCTGGTGTGAACGGCACCGTCACGGTCACACCGGCGTTCTTCGCAGCCTGTTCGACACCGGTCGAGCCGGCCAGCACGATCAGATCGGCGAGCGACACCTTTGCGCCGCCAGACGAGCCGTTGAAGTCGCTCTGAATGCTCTGCAGCGTACCGAGCACCTTCGCGAGTTGCGCCGGCTGATTGACCTGCCAGCTCTTTTGCGGCTCGAGGCGAATGCGCGCGCCGTTGGCTCCGCCGCGCTTGTCGGAGCCGCGGAAAGTCGACGCCGATGCCCAAGCGGTCGTGACGAGCTCGGTAACGGAAAGCCCCGAGGCCAGCAACTTGGCCTTGAGCGCGGCGATGTCTCGTTCATCGACGAGCGGGTGATCGACGGCGGGTAGCGGATCTTGCCAAATCAGCTCTTCCGCCGGCACCTCCGGGCCGAGGTAACGCACGCGTGGGCCCATGTCGCGGTGGGTCAGCTTGAACCACGCGCGGGCAAATGCGTCGGCGAATTGGTCCGGGTGCTCGAGGAAACGCCGCGATATTTTCTCGTAGGCAGGATCGAAACGCAGCGATAGATCGGTGGTCAGCATCGTCGGCACGCGCTTCTGCGTTGGGTCGTGGGCGTCCGGAATCGTAGCGGCCGCGCCTTGGGCGACCCATTGATGCGCGCCCGCCGGGCTCGTCGAGAGCTCCCACTCGAAGCCGAACAGGTTCTCGAAGAAATTGTTGCTCCACTGCGTTGGCGTCTTGGTCCACGTCACTTCGAGGCCGCTGGTGATCGCATCTGCACCTTTGCCGGATTTGTAGCTGCTCAGCCAGCCCAAGCCCTGCGCCTCGATTTCACCGCCCTCGGGCTCGACGCCCACGTGCGTGGCAGAACCTGCGCCGTGGGTTTTGCCGAAGCTATGGCCGCCTGCGATCAGTGCGACCGTCTCTTCATCGTTCATCGCCATGCGGGCGAAGGTTTCGCGGATGTCGCGCGCGGCCGCCAACGGGTCGGGCTTGCCGTTCGGCCCCTCCGGGTTCACGTAGATGAGGCCCATCTGCACGGCGCCGAGCGGGTTCTCGAGATCGCGCGTCTCCGAGTAGCGCTTGTCTTCCAGCCACTTGGCTTCACGACCCCAGTAAATGTCTTGCTCGGCTTCCCAGATGTCTGCGCGGCCGCCGCCGAAGCCGAACGTCTGAAAGCCCATCGACTCGAGCGCGACGTTGCCGGTGAGGATCATCAAATCACCCCACGACAGCTTTTTGCCGTACTTCTGCTTGATTGGCCACAGCAACCGGCGCGCCTTATCCAGATTGCCGTTGTCTGGCCAGCTGTTCAACGGCGAAAAGCGTTGGCTGCCGCGCCCCGCACCACCGCGCCCGTCACCCACGCGGTACGTGCCGGCGCTGTGCCAAGCCATGCGCACGAACAACGGGCCATAGTGACCGAAATCGGCCGGCCACCAATCTTGCGACACCGTCATCAGCGCCCGCAGATCGGCCTTCACTGCTTGGTAATCGAGGCTTTTGAACTGTTCGGCGTAGTCGAACCCTTCACCCATCGGATCGGAGAGCGACGAGTGCTGGCGCAAGATGTGAAGGTTGAGCTGCTTGGGCCACCAGTCCCGGTTCGTCGTGCCGCCTCCGGCAGCGTGGTGAAACGGGCATTTGCTTTCATTCGACATCGGCTTCTCTCCTACGCGGGTTCGCGAGACGGCTTGGTGTCTCGCCAGCACAAACTGCCCGGGAACCAGTGATAACTCCAATACATTGATATGATTGGAACGATAACCAATCGTTATCGACGCGACCGCAAGGTTCTACGCATGCTGGGCTGCCAAACCGCAGCCCGAATCGCAGAAGCTCCCGTGTCGGCCCTCGGTCTCGACGTGCGGCTGCGAGTCGCTGGGCAGCGATGCTAGGACGCCGTTAGGACCCAGATTTCTTCACAAAGAGATCGGGAGATCGGGAGGCGAGAGATTTTGGCGTTTGAACCGAACGGTGTCGTCCGTCGACTGCGCAGGTGGTGCTCGACAACGGGCGTCGCGAACCCCCAAAATTGTGGCTTTTGATCGATCTCCCGATCTCCTGATCTCTTTGTAAGAAAATCTCGAGACGCCCGGGGTGACCCGGTATCGCTACAAGAGATTCTGCAAGAGGACTGCGGCGCGGCAGCCCGAGACGAGGCTCAGCTCTTCGCAGCGCGTGCCAGTGGACGCTCGCTCGCAGCCGACAGGCGAGACATCGACTGACCAGGGGCGTCTTCGGCGCGATCACGCATGAGGGCGGCGAGAGCGTCCTCGATGCTGTCGAATTCATTGGCGGGGCCGCCGTTGAGGACGGACCCGGCGTACATCATGGCGCGCTCCATGGCCGGCTCTTTCACGCGGTAGCTGAGATTCACGTACCTCGTCAGGATACGGCTACGCAGCTCACGGAAACGTGGGGCGAGCCGAGGGCTGAGGCGAAATTTGGAGAGCTCGAGCACGAGGTCGACTCGGTCGGCGAAGCGTCCCTCGAAGTAAGTCTCGTACTGGCGCGCCCAGACCTCGAGATCTTCCATCGTTTCCAGGTGCCAATCGACGTAGGCGATCACCACGTCGTGCAAGCAGCGGTATTGAAAGTGTATCCGTCCCAACATCCCTCACCTCACTCCCGGTGTCAGCGCCCATTGTGGTGCATTGGCGTTCAGAAGCCAACCTGCAGCGCGCCAGAAAAAACGGCTCGGCATCATGTCGAGTGGGGCATGTTGCACCGTTGGCCGATAGACCTCGGCTTTGGAAAAATCATCATCGTCGATCCACTTGGAAGACGATGATGTCCGTTGCATAGTCCGGCGCGGGATTCAACCGCCCGCGGTGGTGGCTCCGCGGGCTCTTGCTTGAAGAAAGAGGAGATCGTCGATGCTCATTCATCATACGTTCGCGGTGGGCGCGGTGGCCTTGGGGGCCTTGCTGCTAACGACCAACGCCGAGGCCGCGTCACCTCAGCAGCTGCTGACGCTGAACCCTGCGCTCGGCCAGCTTCCCGAGTCAGTGGCGCTGGACGCTCAGGGAAACTTTTACGTCTCGATGGGCAGCCGGGTCGCGAAGATCGATGGGTCGTACGCCTTGTCGACGCTCGCTAGCTTGCCGCTGCCCGCGGGCGGGTTCGCCACCGGCGTGAAGTTCGCGCCGAATGGTCGGCTTTTCGTGGCAAGCGGTGCGTTCGACCCTGCCCTTGACGCTAGCTACGTGTTCAGCGTCGACGCCAGTACGGGCAGCGTGAGCGTAGTAACAGCGCTCGATCCTGATGGTTTCCCCAACGACATGGCGTTCGACGACGCTGGCACGACTTACCTCACGGACTCGTTTCTTGGCGTGGTGTGGAAGGTCACGCCTGGCGGAGCCGCCTCGATTTGGGTCTCCGATCCGCTGTTGCTCGGCAACGCGAGCGCGCCCGTGCTGGGGCTGCCATTCGGCGCCAACGGCATCGTGTTCGATCGAGCCAAGCGGAAGCTCTTTGTGGCCAACACCGACTTGGGCGCCATCCTAGAGATCCGGGTTCGACCGAATGGCACGCCGGGCGACGTCGAAGTCTTCGCCTCCGGCCCCGAGCTCGTCGGGGCGGACGGACTGGCGATGGATCGCTCGGGCACGCTGTACGTCGCCGTCAACACCCAAGATCAGTTGGCTACCGTCGACAAGCGCGGGCGCATCACCGTGCTGACGAGCGGCGCCCCCCTGGATGGCCCGTCGAGCCTGGCATTTGGTATCGCTCCCTGCGATCGGCACAGTCTGTTCATCACCAACTTCGCCATCAGCCGGGCGAGCGGCGCCAAGCCGGGTACCCCAAACCCCGGACTTTTGTCGGTAAGAGTGACCACGCCTGGGCTCGAGTTGCCCTAAGGTTGGGAGAGCGCGACATGCCCATGATTCAGTTCTCTCGTCCTGACCGCGCCGAGCGCGCCGGTTATCTGGCGCGCCCCAGCGCCAGCCCGAGCGGCGTCGGATTGGTGATCGCTCACGAGCTGTGGGGTGTCGACGGGCCGATGTGCGATTTGGCCGAGCGCTGCGCGGCGCTCGGTCACGTCGCGTTCGTCCCCGATTTGTTTCATGGCAAGTTGCCCAAGGACGTCGGCGAAGGCTTGAGCGTCATGGCGGCGCTCGACATGAACGACACCGTCACCCAAGATTTGGCGGGGGCGACGGCGCTGCTCGTTGGCGAAGGCTTGAAGGTCGGACTACTCGGGTTGTGCTTCGGCGGCGCGCTAGCCATCGCCGCCCCCACGCGCATCCCCGAGCTCCGCGCCGCGATTTGCTTCTACGGCGTCCCCGACCTCACCGTCTTCGATCCGGCGCGAATCCGCGTCCCCTTCTTGGGCCACTTCGCCCAGCGCGATAACTGGTGCACTCCCGACAAGGTCGACGCTCTCGAACGGCGCCTATCCGCCGGCAACGTGGACCGAGTGCTGCATCGCTACGACGCCGACCACGCGTTCATGAACCCGACCGGCACCGGCTACGACGCGGCTACGGCGGCCTCCGCTTGGCAGCGGACCGTGCGTTTCATCGACGAGCGCTTGGCCAAGGGAGCCGGCTAGTTAGCGCGTCACATCAGCCAAGGTCCTAACTTTCGGCGCGACACGCCTTGCGCTGACACTGCGCCAAGTTGTGCCAGGGGCGGGCCGGGTCGCCGAGGCCCGACGCCATTTGCACGGACATTCGAGGACGGCGTGCAGGGCGAGAGTGGTACGCGACTTGCGTAGGGCAGCGCGTGGCTTCCGAAGGAATCGTCGAGGGTGTGACGCTACAATCGACGCCGAGGAGCCGCCCCTGGATCGGGGTGCCGGTGATGACGCTGGTCTTGTTGTGCGAGCACTACTGGCGACTGTACGGCAGCAACGTCGTGGACGACGCCATGACCTCGATGCAGTACGCAAAGCAGCTCGCGCTAGGCAACGGACTGGTCTTCAACGTAGGGGAACGCGTCGAGGGGTATACGAACTTTGCGTGGGTGGTCTTGATGGCGCCCATCTATTGGCTGTCGAGTCACCTGGGGTTCGACTTCGTGCCGGCGGTGGTGCGTTGCAGCATGGCGCTAGCGGCGGCGAACCTGATTCTGACCTACGCGCTGGCCAGGCGCTGGTTGGGCGCCGGGCACCCTGCCGTGTGGTTGGCGGTGGGTTTGTGCGTCGTCGACAACTCATTTTCGGTGTGGGCAATCCTCGGGCTCGAGGTGCATTTACTGGCCTTTTTCATGCTGTTCGCGCTATGGGCGGCAGGTTCTACCGGGCGCTTCCGCTGGCTTTGGCTGGGGGTGGCTTTACTCGGAGCGCATCTGACTCGGCCGGACGCAGGCCTGTTCTGCGTGGTCGTTTTGGCGAGTCAGCTCGGCGATGCCGCGCTCGACCATCACCGCGGGCTCAGCAGGTCCAAGGCGGCCGCGCTTTCGACTGCAGGAGCGGCGGCGGTTTGGCTCGCGGGCTACGGGCTCTATTTCTACCTGCGCTATCGCTACTACGGGCAGCTCCTGCCCAATACCTTCTATTTGAAGCTGGGCGGCCCCATCGATGCGTGGGAGCGCGGCCTTCGTTACCTGCACGGCTTTTTGAACGAGCGCGCGTGGGTACCATTGCTCGCGCTCGGAGCGGGCTTGAGCCTCAGAATTCCCTTGGTGCGCGCGTTGCTGCTCTACAACCTGCTGCACGCGCTGTACGTGGTGTACGTGGGCGGGGATTTCTTTGCCGGTCATCGCTTTTTCGTGCCCGAAATTCCGCAATTGGCGCTGCTGTGCGCGGTCGCTGCCGCCGCGCTGTGGGAAGTCGCCAATCGTCCGTACGTGATCCTCGAGCTTCGGCGCGTGGAAGTGACGCGTGACCGCCTGTTGGGCGCCATGGTGGTCGGCGGTCTTTGTCTGCTTGCCGCGGTGTTCCAACGCGGGCGCGTTCTCGGGCCATTGGCGGGAGAGGTGCGCTTGTGGGGCGACGACTTGAGCCGCCAAACGCGGCTGTTCAAGTGGCTCGGCCAGCAAGCGCCGGCCGGAGCATCGATCGCCACGGCACTGATCGGGCACACGGGGTTCTATTCGTCGTTGCGCGTCATCGACATGTACGGCGTGATCGACCCGAAGGTGGCTCAGCGACGCGTGCCCAACTTCGGCAAAGGCAAAGCGGGGCACGAGAAGATGGCTGACCCCGAAGACGTTTTGGCCAAGCGCCCGACGTTCGTGCCCTTGAACATGATTCCTGGCGACCTGTGGCAGCGCGGTTATTTCCTGCGCGCGGACGTGCCGCGCGACACTTTCGAGGGCATCTGGCAACGAGACGAGCTGCTCGAGCGAAGCTCGGTCCTGAGCGCGACGCGTGTCGCCTTCGACGCCGGTCGCCCCACGGGCTGGAGCGCCCGTGGGACCGCGTTCGATTCGTGGCCCAGTCACTCGCGCTGGAACGGCCAAGGTGAGCTCGTGGGAGCTGCGGGCGGTTTCGTGAACACGTTCAACCCGACGCTAGGCAACGCCGCCACCGGAGAGCTCGAATCCGCCCCGTTCGAGTTGTTGGGCGACACGCTGCTCTTTCGCCTCGCGGGAGGCGACGACCCGACGAACCTGCGCGTCGAGCTAGTGGTCGACTCGGTCGTGGTGCAGTGGACTACCGGTCGCCGTGGCGATCACCTGAGCCGTCGCGCCTGGAATATCGAACCCTGGCGCGGCAAACTGGCTGTGCTGCGCATCGTCGATCACGCGACCGACGCCTGGGGCTACCTCGCCCTCGACGAAATCGTGCAAATCCAGGGCTGAGTCTTGCTTGGAACCCCACACGTCTAGGCTAAGGTCGCCGCGTGCCGATCTCTCCCTATTTGCGTGAGCTTCGCCAGATGGTGGGGCATCACCCGATCATGCAACCGGCCGTGTGTGTCGTCGTCTTGGATGCCGAACAGCGAGTACTGTTGACGCGTCAGCGGGACGACGGCGCGTGGCACACCGTCGGCGGTGCGCTCGATCCTCACGAGCAGCCGGCCGCCGCCGCCCTGCGCGAAGTGAAGGAAGAGACGGGCCTCGACGTGGTGCTCGAGCGCGTCTCGAGCGTCTACGCCGGCCCCGACCTGACGTACGCCAACGGTGACCGCGTGCTTTACACGACCATCGCCTTCGTCGCGCGGGCTCCCGTCGGCCAACCGCCGGTTGTCAGTGACGACGAAGGGCTGGAATTGCGCTTCTTCGGGCTCGACGAGCTCCCGGAGCTGAACGCGTTGGACCGGGCGAGCATCGAGACCGCCGCTCGCAACGATCTGCGGTGCAGCTTCAGTCTTCGCTAAGAATCCACGGCGATCCCGCGTGGGGGCTGGCCAAGGAACCGTGCTAATTTCCCAATCCGCAGACACGAGCGTCGGCTTGACGCGCAGCGCCAAGCAAGCGCCCCGGCGCTCGCACGAGGACGAATGAGATTCGCTCAATTTACACTGGTCGTCTCACTCGCCATCGCGGCTGGCAGTTGTTCCTCGGGAGGAACGCCAACGGGCGCTGGCGCGGCACACGGAGGTGGCGGCGGAGTCGCCCCCGGCGGGAGTGGGACGGCGGGGGACAGCGGCGGCTCAGTACTGGGCGGCGGCGGCGGCGCCAGCGGCGCCAGCGGCGGGGCGGTCAGCGTTGGCGGGGCGAGCAGTGGAACGACGAGCACGGCCGGCAGCGGCGGCATTGCCGGCACGGGCGGCGTGGCGGGCGGCAGCGGCGGCGCGGGTGGAGGCAGCGGCGGACGAGCGTTGCCAGACCCCGGTAGCGTCGGCGACGGCGACTCCATGGTCGGGCCCACGTACATGACGCAAACCGAGCTATTGGACCATGGCAATCCCAAGGGCAAAGCTTTCCAGTTCACGATGCCGCTGTCGCAGAGCACGTTTTACACGGGCAAAGATCCCGCTCTCGACGCCAACAAGCCCGCGATCGCGACGCGGCAGATCTCGGTCTACGTTCCCGCCAAGTACCAGGACGGCACGCCCGCGCCTCTGCTGATCCTTCATGACGGCCCGCCCGCCGGCACCAGCCCCGGCTTCGGCGTCGACGAGCTGCCGCAGGTGTCGAACGCGCTCGACAATCTCACGATCGACGCCGATCCCTCGCGTCGTCTACCTGCGTTCATCGTCGTCGCCGAACAAGCGGGCGGCTACACCGACATCGGCACCGAGCGAGGCATCGAGTACGACACGATGTCGGACAAGTACGCGCGCTTCATCGACGAAGAGATCCTGCCGGCCGTGCAGGCCAATGCGTCAGTGAAGGCCGCCTACCCGAACCTGAAATTCACGAAGAACCCGTCGGGACGCGCGACGATCGGCTGCAGTGCCGGTGGTGAGGTGTCATTCACGATGGGTTGGTTCAGGCCTGATCTGTTCGGGCGGGTGAACGGCTATTCGACCACGCTGGTCTCGATGCAAAACCCCAAGCTGCCCGAGGCGGCGACCTACCCAGAAGGGGCATGGGACTATCACTCGGACAAACAGCTCATTGTGAACGACACGACCGGGCGCGAGAAGCTGCTGAGGATCTTCATCAACGTGAACCAGAATGACATCGGTTCTACCCGACCCGAGTCGGGCAAGCAGAACTGGGTCATCGCCAACCAGCACACGGCCGCCGCGCTGAAGGCCAAAGGGTTCCATTACAAGTTCGTGTACGGGCTCGGCGAGGGCCATTGTTCCCCGAGCGTCCGGAACGCAACGTTGGCGGACGCTTTGATGTGGGTCTGGCGCGGCTACGAGCCGGGCGAGTGATGACGACGCCCCTAAGGATTCTCCAGATCTTGGGCTGCCAAACTGCAGCCCGAATCGCAGAAGCTTCCGTAGCGGATTCAGGCCACCTCGTGCGCTCGAGATTCACAGGGAGCCGGGGAGAGCGGGAGGGCGGGAACGCATTTTTCGTTCGGGGGACCGAACAAAAAATATTCTTCCTGGAGCGAGCATAGAGGCGACGTCGCTAGCCTGATGCGTCGAGTTAACCTGTTTCACCCTCAAAAAAATCTCCCAAACGAGCCCCCGGCACGGCAGCAGCCCGAGGCGGTCGTTCGTCGTGACCCTGCGACGCAACGGAAGCTTCTGCATGCGATCTGCGGCGCGGCAGCCAAGATGTGTAGGATCCTTAGAGAGGCGCTCCACGTGCGACAACATCCGCTCGCCTGCTCCTGGCGACCTCGCTATATTCGGCCTCATGCAGCAGCCGCAGGCGCTCTGGCTCGTGGGCGAACGCTATTTCGTTGGCGCCGTCGTGGGGCGCGGTGGGTACGGCATGGTGTGTCGGGGTGTGGATCGCAAGACCGGCAAACCCGTAGCGCTGAAGATGCTCTCACCGGAGGCGGGGCGCGACCCGGACGTGGTGGAGCGCATGCTTCGCGAGCAGCAGGCGCTCGTGGCGCTGACCGGCACGTGCGCCGTCACCGCCATCGACTTGTGTCGGCTCGAGAGCGGCGCGCCGTGCCTGGTGATGGAGTGGCTCGAAGGACAAGATCTGGAGCAGCAGCTGTCGGCGTGGGAGGCCGCCGGGCAGCGCGGCAGTAGCGAGCTCCTGCTCGCGGTGATCGGGCCGATCGCCGACACGCTCGAGCGAGCTCACGGTATCGGCATCGTCCATCGCGACATCAAGCCCGCCAACATCTTCGTCACCGGTGGCGCTGCGCCGGCCCCGAGGTTGCTCGATTTCGGACTCGCCCGCATGAAATCTGCGGCACCGCTCACGGCGGTCGGCATGGTGATGGGCTCGCCCAGCTATATCGCCCCCGAGACGTGGAGCGGCAAGTCAGGCGAGATCGACGGACGAGCGGATCTGTTCTCGGTCGGCGTCATCGTGTTTCGCTGGCTCACGGGGCGACTCCCCTTCGATTCCCCCGACCTGATCGCCAAAATGCTCGCGGTCACGACCGGGCCAAGGCCGAGCGCGCTCGCGCTCAATCCCGAGCTGCCGCGCCCGGTGGACGCCTGGGTCGCGCGCGCGCTCGCGATCGACCCCAAAGATCGCTTTCAATCGGGGCCGGAGCTCCACGAAGCACTGGCAGCCGCGCTGCAGGGCGGTGCACCGCCGAAACCAAAGGCAGCGGCATCGGCGAGGCCGCGCGCGCTCGTGGACGCTCAGCAGGCCTTTGCCACGGCTTTCCGCTCCGCAGCGGGGCTCTTGAAGCGCTTCACGGCGTCCGCAACCTCAAAACCCGCCGCGCCCGCGTCGCAACCAGCGGTACAAAACCCGCTGGTCACGGGCCAGGTTCCAGCCTCGGCCGCACCCGCGCCGGTCTCGGGCAAGAACAACACACTTTGGCTCGACTCGAGCGAGCTCGAGCCCGTTGCGGCCAAGCGCAACACGCTCTGGCTCGACTCCGAGGAGCTCGTGCCCGTTCCCACCCAACGCAACACGCTCTGGCTCGACTCCGAGGAGCTCGTGCCCGTTCCCGCTCAACGCAACACGCTCTGGCTCGACTCGAGCGAGCTGACAGAAGTAGCGCCACAGCCAGCGCCCGCGCCAATCGAGCCCGAGCCCGGTGCGTTAACCAACGCCAAGCGACTCAAGAAGCGGCCCGGCAAGGCCAAAATCACGACACGCAAGAAACGCCGCGCGCAGCTGCGTAAGCCACGCTAGCCCGCCGGCGCGGGATTGGTCGTGAGGTCGAGGATACCGATCAGCGCAGGGTGACCAGCTGAACCTGACCGCTCTTTCGCAATACCGTGACACCCACGTCAGCCGGGTAGCGCTTCAAGTGAAGGTCTACGCTTGCCGCACCGACACAGAGGTTCGAGATCCACAGCTCGTCCAAAAATTCGGGGAGCGCGGGACAGCGAAACGTGATGCGCTGCTCGAGCGCACTGATGTCCATGCCCAGCGCCGCCTTGAGTAGCAGGAAGACGGCCCCCGCCGCCCAAGCTTGAGGTGAGCAAGCCACGGGATACAGCGTCGGCCCCTGCCCGCTTCTGCGCGGGAAACCGCAGAAGAGCTCAGGTAGTCGGTTGAGCTCGACATGGCGGCTCGCACCGAAGAGCCCCGACAAGATGGTGATGGCTTCGTCGCGGTAGCCGTAGGCTGCGATCCCTTCGGCGGCGATGGCGTTGTCATGCGGCCAAATCGAGCCGTTGTGATACGACATCGGATTGTAGCGAACGTCGCGCGTCGAGAGCGTGCGCACGCCCCAGCCGGAGAACATTTCCGGTGCCAACAGCTGCTCGCGAAGCCTGGCGGCGCGTTCGGGTAGTGCGATGCCGGTGTACAAGCAATGGGCGGCGTTCGAGCTCCTGACACGGCAGGCTCGCTTGGCGCCGTCCAGCGCGAGCGCGTAGGTCGAGAGCTCGTCGCACCAAAACGCCTCGTCGAAGCGTGCCCGCAGCTCGCTCGCGGCGCGGTCGAAATGCTCGGCAAGCTCGGGCCGCCCCATGACACGCGCTAGCGCCGACATACCGCAGCGCGCGTCATAGGCGTAACCCTGCACCTCACACAACGCGATCGGTCCCGCTGCGAGTGAACCGTCGGCGTGAAAGACCGAATCGTTCGAATCCTTCCACCCCTGCTGCACCAAGCCGTCTTTCGAGCGGCGCCCGTATTCGATGAAGCCGTCACCATCGACGTCTCCGGAGCGCTCGAGCCACTCCATGGCAGACAGCAAGTTTGGCCATATTTCCGCGATCAAGGCGCGATCGCCGGTGGCAGTGTAGTAACGCGATGCGAGCATCAGAAAGAGGGGAGTCGAGTCGATGCTGCCGTAATAGCGACCGAACGGAATCTCCCGCAGCGCTGCCATCTCGCCATCGCGAATTTCGTGCACGATCTTACCCGGCTCGGCGTCGTTCGCGGCGTCGCTCGTCGTCGACTGGGTCGCGGACAAAAAGCGCAACACGCCGGCTGCGTAGTCCGGCGACAGCCAAAGAGCCTGAATGGCCGTCCAAATTCCATCCCGACCGAATGGCGTGCTGAACCAGGGTACACCCGCGTACGGGTACGGACCGTACTGGGTGGCGGACGTCAACATGTGCAGATCAGCTCGCGAGCGAGCGATCCAATCGTTGAAGGTCGCGTTCGAGCTCTGCACTCTGCATTCGCGCTCGAGTCTGGCGCCAGACTCGGCCTTCAACTGGGCAAGCGCCGCTTCGAAGCTTCGAAGCGGCGTAACGTCGTCGGCGATTTCGCACGCCGCTACCAGCTGAATCTCGCTCGTCTGTTTGGCCTCGAGCGCCAGCACGAAGTGCGCTTCCGACGCCGTCAAATCTCGAGGTGCGGGTACGAGCTCGATGCGCGTGCGGCGCACTACCTCGTCGAGACCGCGGTACCCGAGCACGGCGCCCGCGGGCGTGAGCGTGACCGGCAGGAGCCGGCCGCGCTGCTGCCGGGTGGTGCCCCGCACCTCGAAGACATCGACGAAGTCAGCACCAAAATGCCAGCTCAGCGGGATGATGACCAGCGAGCCGCCATGGTTCGTGATCGTGAGCCGTTCGATGCACAGCCCGTCGCGAAGGATGATCGAGCGCGCGATGTGGAGGGTGCCATACGGCACGAGCGCGCGTTCGCCCGCCCCTTCGGGGCCGAGCTCGAGATCGGGATTGCTCAGCTCGACGGCGAGCACGATGTTGTCGTCGAGCATGCTGGACGAGAGGAACAGCGGGCGACGGCCTCCGACTCGGAGCTCCAGCCGCGACAAGAACCGTGTGCCGCGATGAAAGACTCCGTGCTCGCCCTGGCCAGCGGAGTTGAGGTCGCCGAAGCGATTGAGCAGCGCGAACGTGTTGCCCGCCTTGAGCGCGCGCGCACCCCCGGCCGTCAATGAAGCGGTGGCGGCAACGTGGTAGCGGTCTTCGTCGGGGTCCAAGGTATCCATGATTCCGCTCCTTCGGGCGTGTGAGCTTCGGGGTCAGCGGGCGCGGCTGACGCTCCCCTGCGGCCCCCGCGAGCTCTGCGCGATGATGCGTTCGTAAACTCGAACGTAGTCGTCTGCCATGCGCCGGGCGCCGAAACGGCGGTCGAAGCCGGCCCGCACCGCCTCGCGCGGGAGCGCTGAAATTCGGCGTGTGGCCGCGATCGCGCTCGGCATGTCGTCGACCAACAGCCCTGTCACGCCGTCGTCGATTACCTCCGGCATCGAGCCACGCCGAAATGCCAGTACGGGCGTGCCGCACGCCATGGCCTCGATCGCAACGAGGCCAAAGGGCTCTGGCCAGTCGATCGGCATGAGCAGCGCGCGAGCCTTGCTCATCAAGTCCAGCTTTCGCGGCTCATCGCACTCACCTAGAAACTCGACCAATTTTTGCTCGAGCAGCGGCGCGACCTCGCGCTCGTAGTACGCGCGGTCGGCCTCGTCGATCTTGGCCGCGACTTTGAGCTTCATCCCGAGCGCGGTAGCGATCTCGATCGCCCGATCGACGCGTTTTTCCGGTGAGACCCGACCGACGAACACCAGGTAATCTTCCGGCTTGGGGTTGAAGTGCGCGGGTGCGATCGCCAGGCCGTGGTAGACGGTCGACGCCCAGTTGGCTTGCGGCAGCGGCTTTCTTTGGTCGTCCGAAATCGACACCAGCGGCATGTCCGAAAATTCGTCGTACAGAGGGCCCAGCTCCGGCAAGTCGAGGCGCCCGTGCAGCGTCGTCACCTGCGGCAGGTTCAAGGCACGCGACAGGGCGTAGTGCAAATAGTCGATATGAAAGTGAATGACGTCGAAGCGGGCGCGCTGTTTCACCACCTGCGCGAGCTCGAGCTGATGCGCCGCCAGCGGATCATGGACCTCCGCGTCCAATCTGAGTGAACGCGGGCAAACGGACACGAGCTGCCCTTTGGTGACCGAGTCGCCGCTCGCGAACAATGTCACTTCGTGGCCCATCGCCACCAGCTCTTCCGTCAAAACGTGGACCACGCGTTCGGTGCCACCGTACGCCTGAGGGGGCACTGATTCGTGAAGCGGAGCCACCTGGGCGATGCGCATCGGACGAACCCATGCCAATTGCGTGCCACTCGGCCTTCGGCGGAGGTCGGGCTCTGCCCCTGAGCCGTCCGGACTATGCGCCTGGCGGTGACGGATGGCGCCAGTGCACCTCGCGGCAATGGATCTCGTCAGCGCATGTCGGCCACGGTCTGCGCTCCTGTTTCTGCGCGACGATTGGCGCAGTTTTGCCGCTGCCCAAGCGGTGCGCGGGTCCGGCTCGGGGTCGGCCGGCATGACGCCCTGGGGAGCTTATGATATTGGGCCGCGAGGAACTTTGGGTACCAACGCGACTACCCTGCGCCTGAACGACACCGTAGCTGAAGGCGGAAAAACCAGCCTCTGGTTGGTGTGGTCGGGGCTCGGCGCGGCGCGGCCACTAGCGCTCGCTAGTGCCCCGCACTCGCCGTGGGTGCTGGGACGCGGAGCCGAGGCGGACGTTCGCCTGGAGTTCCCCGGAGTTTCGCGCGTGCACGCCGAAATACGCCGGAACGGACCGCTGTTCGAAGTGCGTGATCTCGGCAGCACGAACGGCACGTTCCTCAATCAGCAACGCATCAATCAGTCCGCGCTCAGCGCCGGTGACGTATTGCGGCTTGGCGATGCGGTCGGGGTCGTGTTTGCCTGCTTGGACGAGCTGGCGCCACCGCGAACGGAAGAGGTGTTGCCCCAGCTGCTGTTCGGACCTGGCATGGCCGAGCTCCGCCAAGTGCTGGGGCGCGTGGCCGTAGGCACGTTGCCGGTCATGATCGAAGGCCCAACCGGTGTCGGCAAGGAAGGCGTTGCTCGCCTGCTGCACCGAGAGAGCGGGCGCCAAGGCCCGCTGCAGGCGGTCAATTGCGGCGCGCTGCCGCCGGCGCTAGCCGAAGCAGAGCTGTTCGGCTACCGCAAGGGCGCGTTCACGGGGGCCGAGCAAGCCGCCCTCGGTCACGTGCGGGCCGCTCACGGTGGCACGCTGTTTTTGGACGAGCTCTTCGATTTGGCACCTTCGGTGCAGGCCAAGCTGCTGCGCGTGATTCAAGAGCAACAGGTCCTACCTTTGGGCGAGACGCGCCCCGTTGCCGTGAATTTGCGACTGATCGCCGCCACTCCCGTACCGATCCGAGAGTTGGTGTCGAGCGGGCGCCTGCGAGAGGATCTAGCGGCCCGACTCTCCGGCATCGTGCTCCGCGTACCTACGCTGAGGGAACGTCGCGTCGACATCCCCATTCTGCTCGCGCACTTCTTGAGCAGGTACTCGGGCGGGCGCGCGCCCACCGTCGACGGGCGCTTGCTCGAACAGCTACTGCTACGAGACTGGCCCGGTAACGTTCGAGAGCTCGAGCTCTTGGCGCGCAGGTTGTTGACCTTGCACGGCGGGGAGACCGTGTTGCGTCCGAGTCATCTCGAGCAACAAAGGGCGTCGAGCGAGTCGGTGCCGCCGCCTTCGCACAAACGCGCCAATGCCGAGCAGGACGCCGAAGACCTGCGCCGCCTGCAGGCGGCTTTCACGCGACACGGCAATCTTTCGCGCGCGGCGCGTGAGGCTGGCATCTCCCGCCAGCGTGCCTATCGCCTCCTCGGGGAGCGACCGCCGGCGGACTTGTTGGGCGACGCGAGCTGTGGGGCGCAAGGCGAGCTCGTGAGTGGACCAACCGGCGGGCTGCATAAAGGCAACTAGTGCTCGAGCCTGGAGCGAACCTAGTGGTTACGAGCGGCAACGGAAGACCACATCGAAGCCAGGGGCCCGAGCTCATCGGGCAGGTCATCGATCAGCGCTTCCGCGTGGTGTCGCTGATTGGTAGCGGCGGGATGGCCGACGTCTACGAAGTGGAGCACGTCACTCTTGGTCGGAGGCTTGCGCTCAAAGTCCTACGCCACACGGCGCGTTCGAACCCCACGTTGGCACGCCGCTTCAGCCGTGAAGCGCGCGCGCTGTCGCGCATCGCGAGTGAACATGTGGTCTCGATCTTCGACTACGGCATTTTGCCGAACGGCTTTCCTTTTTTCGTGATGGACCTCTTGCGTGGCCGAACGCTGAGGGCGGTGCTCGACGCTGAACACGAGCTCACGATCGAGCGGGCGTGCAACCTAGCCGTCGATGTTTGCCTCGGGCTCACGGCCGCTCACCAGACAGGGCTCGTGCATCGCGATCTGAAGCCAGAGAACCTCTGGTTGACGCGGCGAGACGACGGGCGAGAAGCCTGCATCTTGCTCGACTTTGGCGTCGCTCAAGACGAGCACGCGCACACCACGAGCGAAGGCGTGTTGGTCGGAACTGCACGGTACATGTCGCCCGAACAAATCCGCTCGGGCGAGGTGCCGGGACCAGACAGTGACGTCTTCGCGGTGGCGGTGGTCCTGTACGAGTGCTTGTGTGGAGTGGCTCCGTTCTCCGCCGATAGTCTGGAGAGGACGCTGTTTCGCATACTGAACGAAGAGCCTCGCCCGCTCGCCGAGCTCGTAGCGGGCGTACCAGCGCAATTATCGGAAGTGCTGACCCGTGCGCTCGAGAAAGAGCGGAGCGAGCGCTTCCAAAGCGCCCTCGAGCTCGCGCGCGCTCTGCTACCATTTGCGGGACCGTTTCGGCAGGTGCAAGCGGCTCAGCTCGGAGCGTACTCGACGGCTGCCAGCAACACGCTAGAGGACGACGCAGCGACGCCACCGCTGGTCCCGGAGGGCAAAGGAGCGTCGTTGACGCCAGCCCTGGCGGGGCGCCGCCTCTCGTGGTCGCGCGCGCTATTCGCGCTATCGGTATTCTTGGTCGGCGTGGCATCGGGTGCCCTCTTGCTCCGCAAGCCCTCATCGGGCGCTGCCCTTCCGCGGCCGGCGCCCGATGGCGTCACCCTCGCCACCGCCAGCCCTGCCCCGGTGGTTGTGACGGCCGCGGCGAGCGCTGAACCGAGCTCGACGGTGGCCGAAAGCTCCGGCCCGGCGTCGCCCGTCACGAAAGCGGCGCTGCGACGGCCACCACGCGCGGCCAGAGTGTCCGACCCGCCGTCGAGCGCGGCGGCGCCCAGCGTGGAGCTCCCGCCTCGTTCTGATCCACCTCAACCGAGCTTCGATGGCCGAAATCCGTACCGTCCTTAGCTCGTCTGCTCTGCTCTTCGGGGTGCTCGTGCTGGCTATGCCGAGCGCGGGACGAGCGCAATCCGCCGCGCCAGCCGAGGCGTCGCGCCATTTCGAACGCGGCTACCTGCTGGCGCGCCAAGGCAGCCTCGAGGAAGCGATCAGCGAGTTCAAGCAAGCCTACGCGCTGAAGCCGCATCCTTCGGTGCTCTACAACTTGGGCCAAGCCTACGCAGCCAGCGGTCGTGCCGTCGAAGCCGTGGATACGCTGGCTCGTTTCCTGTCAGAGGCGCCCGCCAGCGATGCGGAGCGTCGAGCCCAAGCAGAGTCGCTGATGGAGTATCAAAGCCAACGCGTCGGCTCGCTCAAGGTGACGATTTCGCCGCCACGAGCAAAGCTAAGCCTGGACGGTGTTGCCCTCGCGCCAACGGCGGTGTCAGCGCCAAATCGGCTGACCGCGGGCTGGCACTCGGTAGCCGTCACGCTCGAAGGCTACGAGCCTCGTATAGAGGGCGTGCAGATCACGGGCAAGGTGAGCACGGTTCTTTCGCTCGTGTTGCGAAAAAAGCCGCGGCCGGCGGCGCCGAACGTCGACATGGCCCGTGATGCCGCGCTCGGCCGTTTGCGTGCCGAGCGCCTGGGCCGCGCCAGCATGCAGCGCACGGGCGCGATCTTGGCCGGTGGCATCGGCGTGGCCAGCCTCGCGGCCGCGGGCATTCTTTATGCCTCGAATCAGCGCGCCTACGCTGATTGGCGACGTGACAGCCGAAGCTTTGCCGACGAGCTGGGCTCGCCGGCAAGCGCGACGCGCAGCGAGCTCGACGAGCTTTTCCAGCGCGAGAACACGCTGCGCAATCGCGATGCATGGGCGCTCGGGCTCGCGGTGTTCGGCGGTGTGATGAGCGCCAGCTCCGCGGTGCTCTGGCTCACGCTACCCAGCGCCGATGCCGGGCACGTCAGCGCGCGACTCGGACCCGAGCCCTGGATCGGTTACGGGGACACCTTCTGATGACGAGCGCTTGGCGGAAGCGCAAGACGCTCGCACTGTCCGGACACCCGGATCCGTCCGGACAGCCGAGGACAGCGCGATTGGCGGGATTTTCGCGGTCCCGCCGCTGGCGCGACCCTTGCTGTATCGCCTCCGTGCCCATGATGGAAGCCTGGCGGGTGGAGGCTAGGCGGCGGGGGAATTGGGCGGGGGGGGCCTATTCTCTCGTCCCGTTTACGTGGTTCCCGGCCGCAATCGGCCTTGGCTCGGCGCTGCTGCTGCCATTGGCGGGCTGCCGGTCATCCTTGGATCTGTGCGCCGACGGCTGTAGCGCATCCGGCGAGAGCTCGCACGACGACGCGCACGACTCGGGCGGCGCCAGCGGTCGGGATACGGGCGGAAGCGACGCGAACGAGCGAGCGGGCGCGGCCGGCACTCCTGCCGGGTGCGAAACGGATCGCGACTGCGACGACGGGCTATCGTGCAACGGTGATGAACGGTGCCAAGCAGGTGCGTGCCGCCCGGGGACACCCCTGGTTTGTGAAGGCGGAACTACTTGCGACGAAGCCGATCCCGAGAACGCCTGCGTTTATGCGACCGCCTCGCCGTGGTTGGTGCTGCTGAGCAACGACAAGGTATTGGGCTTACCAACCGCAGAGCTGGCCAACCGTCAGCTGCTGACCCTTGGTGAGCGCGCCAGCAACGGCCAGTTCGAGGGCTTGAGCGCCATCACGTTCAGCCCGAGCGGGCGTCACGCGCTGTTTGAATATGCAGAGCAGGACTTTGGAGAAGAGATGTTGGAGCTCGGGTTTACGCGCGGCATGCCCGGGCCGCTGCACGACCTGACGAATCTACCGAATTGGGGCACCTACTCCGAGCCGGTATTTTCGCACGACGGCGCGTACGCGCTCTTGTCCGAATACGACTCAGGTGCCTACCTGATCGACCTGTCGGGCGCCAAAGCGGCGAGCTCACCCTTGAACGTGCCGGTGTTTAGAGCCGAAGAGGTGGCATTCTGCAGCAACAACCACACCTGGCTCAGAAAGGGCTCTCCGACCGTCCTCTACACCCTGACCGACGGGCAGCCAGCCGCCAACGATCTCGGGCATGACGACGACTACGACGTGCAAGTCTCGCCGGACGCGCGAAAGATCTGGCTCGGCGGCGACACCCAACGTCTCGTGGCTTGCTCCGAGGAAACGCTCAGCCAGCCGCTGGGCTTCGTAGCCCAAAACGCATCCTTCAGCCCCGATTCGCGTTGGCTACTGCTGTCCTTGGAGGACGGCTCGACCAAGCTCCTGTCGGTCGCCGAGTCCCTCGAAACAACGGAGGTTTGGAGCGGAGTGGGCGTGGTCGACTCGACCTGGGCAAACGGCTCAGGCTCGCTTTTGCTACGGCAGTCGAGCGACGTCGTCTCGCGCTACGGCTACTTCGATCTGTCTGAAAAGGTACCAGCCCTAAAGGCGCTCCCGCTGGACGCCCGCGCCACCACCCTTGGCTGCGGCCAACGAGGTTGCCTGGCCCAGATATCCGAAGACGACGACCCGCTGCGGCCTCTGCTCTTCCAACCTTTCGACGCGAGCTCGGCGCCGAGCAGCATCGGCAGTGACCCGACGAGACTAGCCACCGTGATGCTGGCGGATTTCGAGCGCGGCCGGCTCATGCTTCAGCGCGCCACCGCGACCGGTAACGAGCTCACGCTGACCGATTTTGCAGGCACGCCCGAGCGACACTTGTTCGACTGGCGCAAAGGCTCGGCCTACGTAGAGCAGGCCAGCGACGGCACTGGCATCGCAATCCGGGTCGAGGACGACTTCGAGTTCAGCAATTTCTGGGTCGCATTTCCCACGAAGGTCGAGCAAGACCCGGACATCGTGTCGCTCGGCACACCCGCATTTCAAGCGCGGTTCCAACCATGGCCATGAAGCGGCGAGCGACGTACTTTTTGCTCCTCGCAGTCGAATCGGTCAGCGCCTGCCGACATGTTTCAGTGTGCGAAAACGTAGCCGAATGCTCGGCCCCCATGCCGAGCGCAGGCGCCCCCGGCAGCGCGAGCACGCCCGTGCCCAACCCCGATGGCGGCCGCAGCTCCGACGACTCGGAAGGCCAAGGCGGTCAAGCAGGCGAGCCGACAGGCTCCGACGCAGGTTCGACCTCGGGCGGCAGCACCGACGAGGGCCCGATGTGCCGACCGGGTACGGCCGAGTGTGACGGCTCCACCTTCACGCCCTGCGAGACGCCGACGACGTTCAGCTTTCGCCACTGCGGTGGCTGTGGCAACCGCTGTGAAGGCAGCTGCATTTCGGGCCATTGCAAGCCCGCCGAGGTGATCTTGGATCGCGGCGTGCAGGCCTTCGTTGCGGAAGCCTCGCGTGGCTTTGCGCTGGTCTCGAGCAGTGACAGCACCGACGCCGTGTATCGCTTCGACTTGAATAGCGGTGCAAGCACCCTGATTGCCGACGGGCTCGACGCCGACGGCACGCTCGTGCTGGGTGCAGGCCAAGTCTTCGTAGCGTACTCTGATCGCGTCGTCGGCATGGCTTTCGACGGCACCGGGCTCGTAACCGAACGCTTCGGCCAACACACCTTCGGTGCAACGAAGGATGGCACCTATTACACGCCGTCCGAGTACGATCCGGACGCGGAACCGAGCCAGCGAGGCTCGCTGTGGTTTCGAGCTACCGGCGAAAGCGCGTTCGAGCCGCTGCTCGACGGTCCCGAGTGCACCATTCTCGGGTCGTCACGGGCCTCGCTACTGGTCGAGCGTGCGGGCGCCGAGACAGCCGAGCTGCTACTCGTGAAAGGTCGCGATGTGACCTCGCTGGGACCTTCGCCCATGGACACACGCTCGCTCTTGCCGCTCACCAATGGCGCAGCCTTGCTCGTGGGCAACGCGCAAGAACCTTCGGGGTACGAGCTGCTCTGGCTGCCGGCCGGAGAAGAACCCAAGCACTTCGCGGTCGCGCCCGAGCTCGGCTCTTACCTCGCGCCGGCGCCTAACGGGGCCGCGCTCGTGCTGCACGAAGGCGGCAACACGTTCGTTCGCCTATTCACCGAGTTCGGCACCGAAAGCGCACCACTCGGCATCAGCAACTTCTCCACCCTCGCGTACGTGGACGAGCACTACTTTTGGTACTCCTGGTACGCCTCGCCCGATGGCTTGCCGCGCTTCTTGCGTGCTCGACAATTCGAGCTGAGCGACGCCATTCCCGAGGAGTGACCGCACGCAACTGTCCGGACGACGCGAACTGTCCGGGCGCCCTTGCCGCTTCGAATTATTGGCAATTTGGGCCGAAAAAGCGTGGCACACCGGTTGCTCGAGGGGCCAACGCCGCACGGAGCGGCGATGAGGAGTTTTTCAAATGAGACTAGCAATTTGGGGTTTGGGGGTCGCGCTGGGCGTGGCCGCACTATCGGCAGCAGCGCCGGCGTCGGCATTCACTCAGGAGACGAACGAAGTGTTTGCCGATGGTTACGGCAACAAAAACGTGTTCGGCGGTTTCTCGGTTTCTAGCAGCCAAGCCAATGACAGCGGCACCGTGGGTGTGACGCTGCCCGACGGCTTCGTCATCCGCCCCTTTCTCTCGAGCGGGGCGTCCCAGTCTCTCGATACCTCGGTCAAGTTCTTCAAAGCATCCGCCAAACCGATCGTCGCTTCGGTATATGCCGAAGGCTACTGGGAAGGCGATGGCGCGATTGGCGTCTACACGCCCAAGGCCCGCGCTAAGATCGTGGTGCTCGGCAAGACTCTCTATTCGTCCTCGGGTACCGATTGCGCGGCGAACAAGCGCTGCGTAACGGCGGACAAAACCTACGAAAAAGAGTTCGCGAGAGGCGGCTTCGTTTGGGTGGTGTTCGCAATCCCGGTAGAGATTACGGGCGCCATCACGGGCAGCGTTGGAGCAGGGTTGGACGCCAACGCGACCGCGTTGAGGTACCTTGGCATCAACAACTCGCTGTTCAGTCGCGTCAACGCGGGTTGGGGTGCCCACGCGGGGCTGACGGTCGCGTTCGACGCTTGCATCGGCATCTGCAAGACGCTCGGCGTGTCACTGCAGGCACGCTTCAACGTGCTCACGCTCGACGTTGGGCCCAAGGCCACCTCCGTGCAAGGCTCGGTTTTGACCGGCAATGCCAAGTACAGCGGTACGAACAAGGCTGCCGTCACGCTGACCACCATGAACGGTGACCTGAAGGCCCGGGCTGACTACCTGCTCGGCCACGAGGAAACGCGAATCGTGAAATGGGACGGTTTCTCCGACAGCTGGGACCTGTGGTCGGACACGCCGTCGTTCACGTGCGACGACTACAACAGCCGACCCTCGTCTGATTGTAGGGATTGAGGCGCTGACCAACGGCCGGGGCCTCCGCCACACGTTCGGGCGGCGGCCCCACCACTCTCTGGAGGAACCATGAAGCATGTTCGTCTGATCACGGTCAGTTTAGGCTTGTGCGCCTGCGCCGGGCTCGGAAAATTAGCGCTCTCGCCCACCGAGGGCACGGCGACTTTTCCCGCCGGGAGCTCACTGCCGTCCACGCCAGCGGCCAACGTCGCCGCCGTCGAGGCAACACGCCAGATAGAGCTCGTGTACGAGGTCGGTTTCGAAACCAAGTTGAGCGCGGCCGACGCGCCGCCGCAAACCTTGGTCGGCAGCCTGACCTGGACCCTGAGCCCACTGCCAAGCGCGAAAGGCAAACGTGAATTCCTATGCAGCGCCAGCGCCGTATCGGTGGTGTTCGACGCGGGCGGGGTATCGCAGGCGGCAGATTTAGCGGGGCTGATGAGCCACGACTTGGAGCGACCGCTCGCGCTCGAGCTGGACGACGCGGGCCACGTGCTTCGCCTGGGCTTGCAGCGAGAGGCGGGCGTGGTCGGTCTCGGCATCGAGAAGACGTTGCTCGCCGGCCTACAGTTCGTACGTCCGCCCACGAACGAAAGGTCTTGGGTGACTCGAGAAAGCGATCACCTCGGCGAGTTTTCGGCGAGCTATCGCAGCATCGAAGGTAAAGGCATCGAGAAGACCAAGAGCTATTCCAAGCTCTTACTGCCGGAGGGCTTGCGGCTACCTCAGCAAGAGCCAACCCAAGTCAAGGCCAGCGTGCTGTTCAGCCTAGCGGCGCAATCTACGCTGCTGCCGAGCCGGGTCGAGATTTCCGAGGAGGTGCACCACAGTGGCCTCGTCAGCCACGGCCGGGCAACCCTCTCGCTAGTCGCCGAACGCCGCAGCACGCTCGCGAGCGCCCCCACTCTCGAAGGTCTACGCTGGCTGTCGTTGCAAGACAACCCGAGCCTCGAGCGGGACCCGCAACGTGAGCTCGAAAGCAAGCGCCAGCTGCTGGGTGGCGCCACCTTGGGGAAGCTCCTCACCGACTTGAGCAAATTGCCGGCGGCCGGCGATACCTTGATTGCTCGTCACGACACGCTGGCTCGACTCAAGGCCCTCTTCGATCTCGAGCCCCGCGCGGTCGCCGACGCCGTTCGCTCGTTGAAGAGCGGAGAAGGCATCAAAAATGCCTCGGCTATTTTGGGAGCGCTTTCGGACTCGACGTCTCCGGAGAGCCGAGACGCCCTCGCCGAGCTCGCCAAAGACAACACACTGCCCAGTGAGCTTCGGGGCGACGCGATCAGCAACCTGGCACTGCAGCCAAAGCCCAGTCCCAAGACCTTCGATGACTTGCGAGAACTGGCCACCAGCGACCAGCCCGAGGTAAAAAATGCGGCCGTTTTGGGCCTCGGCGCAACGGCCGGCAACGGCGGCGATCACGAAGACACCAAGGCTCTGGCCGAACGTGCCGCCGACGACCTCGCCACGGGCGTCGAAAAGGCGGGAACGCACGAGGAAAAGACCCTGTACATGGAAGGGCTCGGCAACGCTGGCGGACCGCGCGCGCTGGCCACCGCCTCTGCGGCGCTTCGAGATCCGGATCCCAGCGTGCGCGCAGCCGCAGTTGCGTCGCTACGTTTTGCGCCAGCGCCCCAAGCCGACGCGCTGATTGCGCAAGTATGGCTGGAAGATCAAAACGCCGACGTTCGCATTCAAGCCACCTTTGCCGCATCGTTTCGCTCTAGCCTGACTCCGTTGGCCGAGGTGGCGGCGCGCGTCCTCGCGAGCGATCGCGACACCAGGGTGCGAATCAGCGTAGTAGGGCTGATGCGCGAGCACCTCGAGGATCAGCCCTCGTTCGTGGCTGCCCTTACCAAAGCCGCGCAAGGCGACTCCAGCAATGACGTCAAGTTGGCGGCCGCGAATGCACTGGGCTCCCTCGCGCCCGCGCCCGCGGCGGCGACTGACTGACTGACTCCAAGGCGGGGCGCCGAACGATGGGGCAAAGAGTACGACCGTTCGGTGCCCACCCTCGCGCGCGGCCTACGATTCCCGACGTTTCATGCGCCGTCGATAGGAGCCTGGCGGCTCTCCTGCCCAGGAGCGAAACGCCTTGCTGAACGAGATGTCCGACTCGTAGCCGACGCGTTCAGCGATTTGCGCAAGGCTGTCGCCACCGCGATGCAGCAGCCCGGCCGCGACGTGCATTCGCCTTCCGGTGACGTATGCCATGACGGTGTCGCCAACGAGCTCGCGAAACCTCTCTGCAAATACGGTTCTCGATAGCCCAACTTCGCGTGCCAAAAGGTCGATTGTCCAGGCCGCCGCTGGCTGGGCGTGGATGAGGCTCAAGGCCAGGCCGATCTTGGGATCCAATAACCTGCGCATCCAGCCACCGCCGCCATCCTGCGAGGACTGGATGTGCGCTCTCACGGCTTGAACGAACAGGATGTCCGCTACCCGCTCGACCACGGTGTTCGCGCCGGGAGATGGCGAGAAGGCTTCGTCGACGAGGAGGCCAAGGGCGGCCTGGAGCCAGGGCCTCGCCTGACCGTGCACCCCTTGCACATGAATGAGGCGCGGAAGTGTCTCGAGCACTGGATTTCGGCGCCGGTCCCGAAATGCGAAGATCCCAGACACCACGCGTGCGAGCTCTCCGTCGGTCGACCCGAGGCGAATCTCCAGCGGACGGCTAGGGCGCCGGCCCGGCACCCACGTGGCATCGACCCCGCAACGCGCGAGCACGGCGCCTATAGGTTCCGAAGGCGCGTCTGGCGCGGACAAGAGCTGGTGTGAGTCGCCGTGCGGAATCACGACTAGGTCTCCGGTCCGCAACTCGATCGGTCTCTCGAGCTCGAATTGCACCCAGCAACGCCCTTCGGTAACGATGTGGAAGGGTGCGCCCTCGTGAGCCATCTTCTGCACCCCCCACGGGGCTCGCAGCTCGAAGACGCAGAAGACAGTGCTCTCGAGATGCAAGTCGCGAAGAACGTCGCTCAGGGGATCCATTGGCTCCAGTGAGACGACGACCGGAGGTACCCGAGGTCAATCACTCACCCTGCTCTATTTGCGGTCTACTTCAAGTCAAGCCCGGCAGCGGGCCCATGGCTCCTGAAGGGTCTCCGAACGTCGTCAAATCCTCGGCGCCCATCGCGTGCGCTAGCGAGATGAGCATCTGGTTATTGTCACGGCGGTTGCTGGTGAAGTCGAGAAGACGTCCCGCGCGGATTCTGCCGCCAGCGCTGCCGGCGAGAAGGCACGGCAGCGTCGAAAGATCGTGTGTGATGCCATCGCCGATCTCGCTCGTCCACAGCACGATGCAGTTGTCGAGTAGTGTTCCCGCGCCCTCCTTGTAGGAGTCGAGCTTGTTGAGAAAATAAGAGAACTGTTGCGTGTACCAGGTCTCAATCGTGTCGTAGGCCGCGCTGGCAGCCGCAGAGTTGTCGTGAGAAATGACGTGATGGCTCCCGTTGACGTTCAAGAACTGAAATAGGTGCTCGCTCTCGGCGTAGGACCACTGAAACGTCAAGATTCGGGTCTGGTCACAGGCAAGCGCCGCCGCCGCTAGATCCATCTGCAGCTGACCGGCAGCTGCGTACTGGTCGTCACTCTGTAGATCGACAGCCTGGAGCGTTGGCGGCGAACAGCCGACCGTCGGCGTGGGGGTCGTTGTGGTCCCGGGGGTGCCGACCAACCGCTGCTCGACGTCGCGCATGCCGGCGATGTGTGCTTGCAGCTTGATCCAGTCTTCCTTGCCTACCTTGGTTTGAAGCTTTTGTGTCTCCGCCAAGGTGGCATCGAAAACGCTTTTCCGTTGGGCCCAGAGTCGGGTGAGCGCGGGATCTGCGCCGGCGCTAGCTCCGCTACCTGCATTGGCTCCGGTGGTCCCCGCGCTACCGAAAAGCGCAGAAAATACGTCCTTGGGATCATCACGTGGAGGAATCGGTTGGTTGGCAGCCGAGTAAGAGATCCGGGCGCGCACCTCCGTGTCTCGCACGTGGACACCGACGTGAAAGCTCTTGAACGGTGTGGGTGGCGCGAGCCGCGTCGCTAGATACTGATCGATTGACTGCCCCGTACCCCAGCCAGAAGTGTTGCCGGCAAAACTCCGGAAGTTGCCCGCCCCCAGCGGTCGGGCCGTCAGCATTCCGCCCGTACCTCTGGCATGCATGGAGCCCGCACCTCGCGCCTGCACCGCGGCGTTGAGCTGGATGCCCTTCAGAAATGTCAGCTTACTCTTCAGAGATTGGAGCACCGAAGTGAGCGTGTTGAGGGTGAAGCTCGTTTCGGTGCCGGTCGGCCAGAAATTATTGGCCCGAGTGCCGTTTGGGGTGGTGAAGATCACGAGCCGCGTGGGTGCCGCGGCGGTCGCTTGGCCGAAGACGCGCTCCGCATCCAGAAGCGGAATGGCTGCCGTCGCGGCCAGAGAGCTGCCGCGCAATAGCGTTCGTCGCGAAAGTCGAATGGAACTCATTGGTATGCCTCGGTGCTGAGTCACGGACTAATAGGGCTGCGAAAAAGGAATGAGTCAGCCTGGGTCATGCTGATCACCAGCTCGACGAGATCTCCCCCCGAGCGACTGAAGGCATCTTGCACGGTGGCAAGGGAGCACGAGTCGGGGAGGTCCTCGCTGCGTCCGGACGCGAACCGGAACCATTGCGTGGCCAAGCAATTCTGAGCTTGGCTACTCGTCGCCAGCTTCTCAGCCAGCTCTCGCGCACCGGTGAACTTCCCGCCGAGCCCCGCGTCGGTTGCCCCGACCACCTCACCCGAGGCGTCGATCGGTTGATTCGATTCTTGGGTGCGAAACCGGCCGATCGCGTCGAAGTTCTCGAATGCAAATCCAATCGGATCCATGAGCTGATGGCAGCCGCTGCAGCTCGAGCCCGAGGTCATGTGCGCGGAGAAACGTTCGCGTGCCGTTGCGCCGTCGGTCAGGGCGGGCGGCGTGATGTCGGCGTCGGGAGGAGGAGGCGGAGGCGCTTGGCACAGCAGCCTAGAGCGGATGAACTTGCCCCGCAGCACCGGCGAAGTCTGATCTGGGTGGGCTAGCGCGGAAAGGAGCCCGGCTCGGGTGAGGATGCCGGCGCGCGGCTGCGACGCTGGCAGCTCGACCATCGACAGCGTGGGGCCAGTGGCGGTCAGGCCGTAGATTGGGGCCAACGCTTCGTTTACGAACCCGATTCGTGAGGTCAGCAGCGAGCTGAACTTGTGGTCGGAGCTCCACAGCACGTGGCCAATGAAGGCCGGAAGCTCCTGCATCATCGCGTCGCGAACCGCGGCGGTATAGTCAGGGAACGAGGTAGAGCTCTTCGTGGTGATGGCGAGCCGACTCGTGCCGATCCATTGATTGTAAAAATCCGCGATTGGCGCGCGCGCCCGCGGGTCAACGAGCATGCTGCGCGCCCGGTTTGCGACCTGCTGTTTGTCGGCGAGCTCACCGCGCTCGGCCGCGTCGAGCAGCGCGTCGTCAGGACCTGACGCCCAAATGAGATACGACAGGCGCGTCGCGAGCTCGAACTGATTCAAAGGCACCAAGTGGCTGGTAGCGTCCGCTGCGGTCAATGGCTCCAGCTTGTAGAGAAAGTGAGGCGACTGCAGCGCGGCGCGAATCATCACCTCGATGCCCTCCGTGTGGCTGCCGCCCACGCGCCCGGCCGAGTACGCGGTCATCAAGAACTGTTCATCTTCGACGGTGATCGGCCGGCGAAACGCGCGACGCCCGAGCCGGTGTGCGAAATCGTTCGCGCAGGTTTCCTCGCCGCGGACAGTTGCATCACACGCCGTGAGCGTCGCGAGATCGCCGACGGCAGCTTTGGCGAGCGCCTCGGACACCAGCACGTATTTTTCCGCGTGCAGGGGCGAGACCGTCAGCACCTCGGCATTATTGCTGAATCCGTCGGTCACCTCGTCGGCGGGCAGCGCGTCCGCGGGTGCCGGATCTACGCCAAGGATGCTCTTCACGCTGTTCGCGTATTCGAAACGGGTGAGACGACGTAGCGGCGTGCGGGTCACCTCCGTAGAAGGACAACTGGCGGTGGTTGGCGTAGGGAGCGGAGCGGCTGTCGAGCCCCCAGCGCCGACGCCACCGGCGCCGGGCGCGGTGTTGCCACCGACGCTAGGTGTTGCGTTGCCGCTCGAGCAAGCGAGTGTGGCGCCGCCGAGGAGAATCGTCCCGAGAAAAGAAAAGTGTCCATGCATCGGAGCCTCCAGCCTGCCTATGCGTTCCCAAAGGTAGTGTCGCGACTCGTTGTGAACTGTCCAACAATCTCGCTTGGCGGAAGCTCAGAGCGAATTACGAAGACACCGAAGCTCGGTGGTTGTTCCAGCGTTCCAAAAACTTATCCAAAAGTTCGAACGAGCGTCGATGTCGAGTCCGGAGAGCAAAAAAGTGTTCCCGCGACTGATCGAGTAACCCTCGAAGTCGTATTAGTACAGCGGTGACCGCAACCTCGCCGATGCTTCCTAATGCTCGACCGCATCGATGCGTCGTCGCGGGGGCGATGCTCGCGGTGTGCGTTGCCGCAGCGTGCGGCGAGACCATCGTCGATCTCTTTCCGGAAGGCATCGGCGGGACAACCTTGAACCTCACGGAGCTCGCAGCCGAGGCGATGATTGGCGGGGCCGGTGCCGACGGGAACGCGGGCGCAGGTAACGAATTGCCTGCTCCCAAATGAGCATCGGCGGCGACCTGCGGCCGACGTCTTTAGAACGTTCCGCTGACTTGCAAGCCGCCGACGTCTGCGCTCGCCAGCGGTTCGATGTGCAGAGGCCGATCGTGCACGGCCGGCAACGCGAGGCCGACGCCCGCGCCGAACGCCGCCCCAATCAGGACGTCGGACGGGAAATGCGAGCCGGAGAGCACGCGCGAGACCCCGACGAGCCCCGTGCCGGCGACGCCCACGCCAAACGTCGTCCAGGCGAGCACCGGCTGGCGCAGGCGCTGCAAGGTGCGCAGGGCCGCAACGGAAGTGGCCATGGTGTTGGCGACGTGACCGCTGAAGAACGAGCGCGCCGCATTGGCGTCATCGCGCTGACCGAGCGGCGCTCGCTCCGAGTACACGCGAGGCCGAGGCCTTGCGACCGCGAAGCTGAGCGAAACCTGCGCCGCGCTCGTCACCAATGCCGCTTCCGCCAACACAACGTCGTCGTTCAAACCGTCCCTGAAGCCCTCGTCGACCACGACCACTACGAACGGCAATGCCATCGTCGAAAGCGTGGCAACGTCACCGACCGTCGTCCAAGATCGATCGTAGTTGCCGGCGGCGCTGCGATCGAAGCGATTGATCTGACTGCGATCGCACTGCGGGGCGCAGACGACTCCGGGCGCCTCTGGCAAGAAGAGAAAGCTGGATACCGTCGCACCGGCGATGAGCACGATCGGCAAATCCAAGTCGAGCTTCAGACGGTGGGCGGGTCCAGGTCTCCTCTCCGCTGCTTCCTGCGCGACAGCTGGCGGCGCCAACGTCACGAGCGTGAGCCATAGACCGACCGAACCAACGAACAAGCGAGACACTCGAGGCACGCGGCCCACGTTTGCAAGCAACGTACCCTTGACCCGACACCTGACACTCAGTCGAAAGCGCGATAATTCGTGGGCAATGCCGCCGCTTCGGCGGCACGCCGCGGCAACGAAGCCAGCCCGCGTCGGCCCATTCGCGCCGCTACGTGGCGGAATGTCGCGTCGGTAGCAACAACGACAAGCAGGTACCTTGACCCGGCTCGCTCTCGAGCTGGAGCTTTCCACCCAGGCCGCGCACTATCTCGGCGAGCGCCGAGAGTCCGACGCCGCGGCCCGAAGTCTCCGTGACCTCTGCGCGAGTGGAAAATCCGGGTGCCAACAACGCCGCGACGAGCTCTGCGGGTGAGCTGCACGGCCAGCCGCGTTCCTGACAGATGCGCTTCACCGCCGTCCAGTCGACGCCACGGCCGTCATCGCGAATTCGCAGGCGATACCCTTCGCCCGAGCGTTGGGCGGAGAGACCCAGTCGGCCTTGACGGGGCTTGCCGGCCGCCAAGCGCTGCTCGGGCAGCTCGATGCCATGGTCGATCGCGTTGCGCACCGCGTGCACCAGCGCGGACCAGAGTTGCGCCCAGACCGCCGGATCGAGCCGAATGTCGTCGGCCGTAACATCGATCAACAGCGGTGGTCGCTCCAGACGTTCGACCAACGCCTGGGCGTGTTTCGCGAGTCGCTCCAAGCAGCGTACGACTGGCTCGTGGCCCAGCAGCTGCAGCTGTTCGACGACCTCGCGCGCGGACGCCCCTCGCTCGGCGCGGCCAGCGAGGCTAGCGAGCATGTCTTCGGTCACCTCGATGACCCGGCTCAAACCCATGGGAGCGACGGTGCTCACGGTATGGGTGACGGCTGCCCAGCGTGCGCGGAGCCGTGCGAGCGTCGGCGCGCAAACCACCCCGTCCTCGGCGAGCTCGGACTCCGCGGCGTGACACTGGTCCGCGATCACGCGCAGGCCGAGCGTTGCCGCGTTGCCTTTCAACGTGTGCAGGAGCTGGCTCTGCATGAGCGCTGAACACGTTGGCTCCGAGAGCTGCTCGACGGTTCGTTCCGTCTGCTGGACGAAAGCGACGAAGCCGTTTCGGTCCTGCATCAGCGCCGTGAAGGCCGCCAGCAGCTCACTCTGCTCCGCATCTGCCTGCTCGCGCGCGCGTCGCTCGGTCACGTCGTCGATGACGAGCAAGAGCGCGTTCAATTCCTGGCCCTGTTCGATGGGCAGATACCGACACTGGAAGAAACGATCGCGCAGAACGAGCAGCTGCGGGAGCTGATCGAGACAGACTTCGCGGGGTAATACGTCCTCACGCAGCGCGCTGAGCCCCAGCTTGAACAAGGACGAGAAGCGTTGATCTGCGGCGACGTAGTCGAGCAAGAATGGCTTGCCCGTAGCGCCGAACCAACGTTCGACGACGCTCGAACGCTCCAACGCGAGGCGGCCGTCCAGATCGACGGTGACCAGAGCCTGGTCGACGTTGTCGAGCACTAGGCGAAGCTCGCGGTTTTTATCGCCCAATTCGCGCGTACGCTCGCGCACACGTCGCTCGAGCGACTCGTTGGCCTCTTGCAGGTCGCGGGCCGCTTCACGTAGCTCTTGATCGCGCTTCTCGAGCGTGGCGTTGGCCTCTTGCAGCTGCAGCTTTTCGCTTTCGAGCTCCGCAACCAGCATGGCGTTGGCGACCAACGACTCGATGTGCTGCGCCGCGTTTCTGAAAAAGGCCGCGTCCTGCTCGACGAACGGCGACTGAAACGACGCCTTGGTGCGGTCGAACCCTGCTGCCAGTAGCAGCTCGGAGCTTGCGCCCTGGGCGATACGGCTCCACATGAAACGGTGAAGACCAAGGGCATGCCCCAGCGCCCGGCTCGGTAGCTCCTGTTCGTCTTCCGGGTCGTTGCAGAAGCCAGACGAGCTGGCGTCGAGAAGCGCCCGCACGTCTGGCGGAACGGGCTGCGCCGCGCCGGCGGGCGTTACCGGTCGCAGCTCACCCGACGCGATCTCGACGACCATCACACGCTGCACGCGCAGCCGTGAGATCAGCATCTTGCGAACGCGATCCCAACGCTGCTGCGCCGTGCTTTTGCGATCGAGGAACAGCTCTTTCCAGCACAGTGGGATCCGAAGCTTGGAATTCACGTGACTTGAAGTCGCGGC
>JADMIO011011104.1_pt1 | contig 50822 bp, 49 predicted proteins | sample 8958161 | NCBI WGS metagenome assembly JADMIO01 (sample SAMN16585339, study PRJNA669376) | soil metagenome | isolation source: Crop rotation soil | place: USA: Cullars Rotation, Alabama | collected 2011 | reverse complement strand
GCCGCGACTTCAAGTCACGTGAATTCCAAGCTTCGGATCCCACTGTGCTGGAAAGGACGTCGGATCCCGCCAGGTGATCGGCGACGCCGGCCGCCATCTCCCGGCCGGACGCGGCAAGCCGGTACCCGGGCAACCTGCCGTACAGGATGTCGCCCGGGTTGTGCACCTTGCCGTGCCGCAGCAGGTGGACGACCGTCGTGCTCATCGCCGGTCCCCCGCACGCCGGGGACGGCGACGGACGGGCTGCGGGGCGGGCACCCCTGAATTGTTCCAGGCCAGCAGGTCCAGCCCCGCCGACAACAACAGCAGGGCGGCCACCAGGCCCATCCCGGCCGCTGCGGTCAACCAGGGGCCGGAGTACCTGGTGATCCCGGTGGACTCGGTGCCCGGCAGAAAAGCCGGGTAATCATCGGTACGAATGCCGTGACGCAGTAACAACCAGGCACCCACGGCGGCCAGCCCGGCGGCCGCGACGGCAACGATCGAACGCCGGAGCAGGACCCGCCGAGACCGGGCCGGCGCGGTCACAAGGCGCGCCGGGCCTTCAATCGGGCGAAGTACACGCCGCCCTTGCCGATGTAACAGAGCATCACGGCAATGATCATGACGAGGGTGGCGACCAGGGTGAACAGGTTGGACACCTGGAACATCATGGTCACCAGCACCGAGATAACGACCCCACCGGCGACGGTCAGCCTGCTCCAGCGGGTACCCGATCGCAGGAACCACCCGCCGACCACCGCCATCACGCCGATGAGCGTGATGATCACACTGACCATGATGTTCTGCGTCTTGGCGGTCGAGATCGCATCGTCGGTCAACGGGCGGTACTGCTTGCAGATGTCGGCCGCAGCGGTGACGTCCGCAGCGGCGCCGGCCGGAACGACCACGGCGTCGCCGATCCCACCGAACTGGGTGGTGCAGTCCGAGATCTCCTTGTTGTAGGCGGCGACCGCGTTGTTCAACTGATCATCGGTGGTGAACAACGAGACGCCGCCGATGAACAGGAACACCAGCCCGGACAGGATGGACATCACGGTCGCGGCCAGCACCGTCCGCGGTGGGCTGATCGGCTGGCCGTCGTCCTCCGGCAGCGGAGGCGGTGTCATTGCCGCCCGGAACGAATCGAAGATTCCAGGACGCTTGCGGGCATCGCCCAGGCCGAAGCTCATGCCACCGAACTTACCGGCCGAATCGCATGATCAGTTCCAGGCGCGGGACGCTCAGCCGTGGATCTGTTGTTTTGCCTGCTTGTAGGCCTTGGCCTCGGTGAAGAACTTGTTGGACGGTGCCAGGAACATCAGCACGATGCCGGCGACGGCCAGAGCCGCGGTCACATAGCCTGCCCAGGCGCCGGAGTCGACGTTGAAGACCTGCGAATTCACCGTGACGGTGCGACTGGTCGGGGTGAACGCGGACAGCAGGGTCAGCGCACCGAACACCGTGAGCACGATCCGTGCCCAGTTCCGACCGGCGTTCATCTTGAAGGCGAACAGCAGGTACACACCGACGAACACCAGCGCGACCACGGCGACGAAGATCTTCGCAGTGGTGACAACACCCTCGACGCTGACGCCCTGCAGGTTGACGCCCTGTTGCCGGGTACCCGCCTGGACCGCCAGGTCCCAGATCGGGCTGGTCAGGGTCAGCACGAGCCCGATGATCGACACCACGGCGGTGGCCAACCAGCACCAGAAGGCGAACGTCACCGTCTGTGGTCGCACCGGCTCCGGCGGGAGCGCCCCGCCGTAAGCGCCGTAGCCGGTCCCACCGGCTCCCGGGTAGGACGGGGGCGGTGGATAGCCGCCGGGTTGCCCCTGATATCCGCCCTGCTGTGCCGGGTACCCGCCCTGCTGTGCCGGGTAGCCACCTTGCTGGCCCGCGTAGCCGCCCTGCTGGCCGGGATATCCGCCCTGCTGGCCGGGGTAGCCGCCCTGTTGACCTTGGTATCCGCCCTGCTGTCCGGGATACCCACCCGGTTGGCCGGACTGGCCCGGAGCCGGATAACCCTGCTGTCCGGCGGCGAAGGGATCCTTCGGACCGGGGTTGTAGGGGCTGTCCCCCGGCTGGTTCGACTGGTTCGGTTGGTTCGGAGTGCTCATGGGAAAACCGTAGCGCGACACCGGACAAATCCGGTGACGCGCCACAGCTTGGGCGACGAAGGTTACCGGCGGCGGGGCGATTTCCGCGGCGGCGGCAGGGCTCCCTCGGCGCGCAGCCGGGTGGCGTGCTCGGCGAGCGCCTCGATCAGCGCACCGATCTCGGCGACCTCCGGCTGCACGTCGACCCGCAGGCCGAACTCCCGTGCGGTCTCAGCGGTTTTCGGCCCCAGACAGGCGACGATGGACCGCGAGTGCGGCTTTCCGGCGATGCCCACCAGGTTCCGCACGGTCGAGGAGGAGGTGAAGCACACCGCGTCGAACCCACCGGTCTTGATCGCTTCCCGAATCGGCGCAGCCGGTGGAGCTGCCCGCACCGTGCGGTAGGCGGTCACATCGTCGATCTCCCAACCCCGCTCGCGCAGACCTTCGGCGAGGGTCTCCGTCGCGATGTCCGCGCGCGGGAGCAGCACCCGGTCAACGGGGTCCAGCACGTCATCGTAATCCGGGAAGGACGCCAGCAGGCCGGCCGAGGATTGCTGATCAGCGGAGATCAGCTCGGGGATGATGCCGAGGGCGCGCACCGCATCGCCGGTGGCGCTGTCCACACAGGCGATGCGAACCCCGGAGAATGCCCTCGCGTCGAGACCGAATTCGGTGAACTTCTCCCACAGCGCCCGCACCGAGTTCGTCGAGGTGAAGACCACCCACTGGTAACGGCCGTCGACCAGTCCCTTGACCGCGCGTTCCATCTGCGCTGGTGTCCGCGGCGGCTCGACCGCAACGGTGGGCACCCGCTCCGGGATCGCGCCGTGCATCCGCAGCAGGTCGAGCATCGCTTCCGCTGGGTCCTTGGTCTGCGGGATCAGCACCCGCCAGCCGTATAGGGCGCGGGATTCCCACCAGGACAACCGGCCACGCAGCGACGCGCCGGCACCGACGGTCACCACCAGCGGGCCCTGCATGTCCCCACCGATGCCGTCCAGGGTGGCCAACGTGCCGTCCACGGTGCGTTGGGTCGGCAGGGTCGCCCCGGACGTCACCGTGGCGGGGGTCTCCCCGGACATCCCCGACTGCGCGAGCAGGGAGGCGGTGTCCGCCAGATGCCCGGACGCGGCCTGCAGCAGCAGCATCCCGGGGGACGCGGCCAGTTTCGACCAGTCGGAGGTCGACCGGACGTCGGCGATGGTGTGCACCGACCCGACGGCGATACCCGAGTAGGACGCCACCGCCGCCGCCGACAGACCGGGGATCACGTCGAAGAGCACCGAGCTCCGGGAGACCCCTTGCAGTTCCTTCACCACCGGATCGGCGGTGAGGACGTCGCCGGACACCAACCGCACCACGAATTGCCCTGTGCGCGCGGCCGTCACCAGCGACTTGGCGACCTCTGCGGGTTCGCCGACAGCCGGTCTGACTTCGGCCTGACCGGCCAGTGCGGTGATGTCGGCGGCAACATCGGGGTCGGTCACCACCACGGATGCGGCGGCGAGTGCGTCTGCGGCTCTCATCGTCAGCAGACCGGGATCACCCGGTCCTGCGCCGACGAAGGCGATCCTGCCGACAGTTCTGCGTGCACGGGTCATGACGTGCTCCTTGCGCGTGGAGATGCGCCGGCGGGCAGAGACTGCACCGCCGACCAGATGGTGACTGCCGCGGTGTTGCCGCAGTCGTCGACCCCAGCGGGATCGCGAAACACATTCATCGTGAGGCGGCCGTCGTTGCTCGCCGACTTTCCGCTCGTACCTCGCGGATGCACGCTCATGACGTCACCGCCACCGCCTCGGTGACCCCGGGAGCGAGGCCGGGAACCAGGAAGCCGCCGGGTTCCGGTGCCGCGACGGCGTCTCGGCGGGATTCGTGGAACGCGAGGATCTGCAGTTCGAGGGACAGATCGACATGCCGCACCTCGACACCCACCGGAACCGTCAGTACTCCCGGCGCGAAGTTCAGGATCGACCGGACCCCGGCCGAGACCAGCGCGTCGGCAACCTCCTGCGCCGCACTGGCCGGAACGGCTATCACCCCGATGGTCACGCCGCTGGCACGGCAGACCCGGACGGCGTCGGTGATGTCCTGGATCAGCAGGCCGGAGACTTCACGCCCGACCCGTGCCGGGTCGGCGTCGAACAGAGCGGAGATGACGAAGCCGCGGCCGGCAAATCCGGGATAGCCGGCCAGCGCCTGACCGAGATTGCCCAGTCCGACAAGAGCGACCCGATGGGCGCGGTGGGCGCCCAGGGCGCGGCTGATCTCGTCGGTGAGGGTACTGACGTCGTACCCGACGCCGCGAATCCCGTAGGAGCCGAGAAAGGACAGATCCTTGCGGAGCTTGGCCGAATTGACCCCGGCCGAGTGGGCGAGCTCCTCCGAGGAGATCGTCGCGTGCTGCTGCCCCGACCGATCACCCAGCCCGGAGAGAATGCGCAGGTAGACCGCCAACCGGGCAACGGTGGCCTCCGGGATGGTCCGCGCGCGGCCACTCTCCCGAGCCCCGCCGACCTGACCTGTCACCCGTTTGCCTCCGCAGTGGGGAACACGCCCCCACCGGTGCCGTGGCGACCGACATGTGGTAGGTCCCCGGTACCGCAACCCTAGCCATTCGTGAAGGCGCGCACAAAGTCACGGTGGGACTCCGATCCCACAGTGTGGGACAGGTTCCGACGATGGTGACCTGGGTCACTTTTCCTTCCGGGTCGGCCCGTCGATCAACGGCCGGAGCCGCCGGCCAACGCGCGTCGCAGTCGCTCCGGTTCGACCCGGTAGTAACCGTGTTCGACGCCGTCGACAAGGATCACCGGCACCCGATCGCCGTACTCGGCGCGGTCGTCCGGGTCGCCGTCCACGTCGACGGTCGACCACCCGGCGCCGGTCTCGATGGCGATCGCCCGCACCTGGGTGACCGCCTCTTCACACAGGTGGCAATCGACCCTGGTGTACACGGTGACGTGGCTCATCCGGCCGGCCGCTGTTGCTGGAGCGAGCGGGCGATCACCATCCGCTGGATCTGATTGGTGCCCTCCACGATCTGCAGCACCTTTGCCTCCCGCATGTACCGCTCGAGCGGGTGATCCTCCACGTAGCCGGCACCGCCGAGCACCTGGACCATGTCCGTGGTGACGGCCATCGCCATGTCGGTGGCCGTCAGCTTGGCCATCGCCGCCTCGGTCGAGAAGGATTTGCCGGCGTCCTTGCGCCGGGCGGCATAGAGATACAGCTGCCGCGCGGCCGCGATGCCGGCGGCCGCATCCGCCAGCAGGAACGAGACGCCCTGGAACTCGTCGATCGACCGGCCGAACGCGGTGCGGCTGCCGGCGTACTCGGCCGCCGCGTCCAGCGCCGCCTGCGCGAGACCGACCGCGCAGGCCGAGATCCCGAGCCGGCCGGCGTCCAGCGCGGCCATGGCGATCCGGAAACCCTGACCCTCGCTCCCGATCCGCCGGTCGGGTTCGATCCGGACCTCGTCGAAGTGCACGGTGCTGGTGGGCGACCCGCGAAAGCCCATCTTCTTCTCCGGCACGCCCGCGCTGACGCCGGGAGCCGCGGCGGGAACCAGGAAGGTGCTGATGCCGCGGGAGCCGTCGCCACCGGTCCGGGCCGCGACCAACAGGAAGTCGGCGACCGTGCCGTGGGTGATCCAGGCCTTGTCACCGGTGATCACGTAGTCGCCGTCGGCCTTCCCGCCGTGCCGGACCGCCCTGGTCCGCATGGCCCCGGCGTCGGAGCCCGCGTGCGGTTCGGACAGGCAGTACGCCCCGAGGGTGCCGCCGCCCAGCATCTCCGGCAGAAATCGCTCCTGCTGGGCGGCGGTGCCGAAGTCGGCCACCGCGCTGCAGGACAGCACGTGCACGCTGGTGCCCAACGCGATCGTCGCCCAGCCCCTGGCCAGTTCCTCGAGCACCTGCAGGTAGACAACGGCGGGCTGGCCGCCGCCGCCGAACTCCTCCGGATACGGCAGCGAGAGCAGGCCGAGCTCGCCGAGCTGGGTGAACAGGGCCCGTGGGAAGGCACCGGCGGCCTCCGCCTTGTCCGCCTGCGGCCGCAGTTCCCTGGCGACCAGGTCACGGGTCAGCTCCAGCAGGTCGGCGGCCTCTGCGGTGGGTAGTTCGCGGTCGAGCACGATGCCGGGCATCAGAAGAGGTCCTCGTCGGTGTCCTGCCCGCCACGGTCGGTGCGATCACCGGTCCCGGGCAGCCGGGTTCCCAGTTCGTTCAGGTCGCCGGCGACTTCGGGCGTGACGTCGACCTCGGCGTCTTCATCGCCGGCAGCTGATTCGTCCGTCGTTGCCTCGCCGGTGTCGGCAACCGTGCTCACGGCGCTCAGCCGGGACGGAGCGAGGTCGGCGGCCCAGGCGTTGCTCCGCTGCACGGCTGCCCGATCGAGCCGGCCGACTTCGGTCCGCGGCAGTGCCTGCACCAGGTGGTAGGCGGCGGGTCGCTTGAACGGCGGCAAGAGGGCGACGACGAAGTCGGAAAGATCGTCCGTCGTCGGGTGCGTTCCGACCTTGGGCACGATCGCCGCGATCACCTGCTCCTGCCCGTCGGAAGCCGGTACCCCGATCACCGCCACCTCGGCGACATAGGGGTGGGTGGCGAGCACCTCCTCGACCTCGCGGGGGTACACGGTGAAACCGGCGACCTTGACCACCTCGGCGGCCCGGTCGATCAGATGCAGTTCACCGGTGTCGTCCAGGTATCCGATGTCTCCGGTGACGAACCAGCCGTCCGCACTCGGACCTCCGCTGCCGTCCGGCCAGTAGCCGGAGAACACGGTCGCCCCGCGGATCACGATCCGGCCGACCTCACCTGCGTCCGGCACGTCGGCGACGAAGTCCAGCGGGTCGTGCAGGTCGGGCGCCGACTCTTCGGCGGGTTCCGGCCCTTCCGGCGGGTTCACGTCGTTGCCGTCCGGCCCGACGATCCGCAGCTCGATGCCGGCCAGCGGCCTACCCACCGAGCCATGATGCGGCCGCCCGGTCCGGAGTGCGCTGGTCACGACGGATGCCGACTCCGAGAGTCCGTACCCCTCCCAGACAGGTTGTCCCATCAGGTTTCTGACCTGTGCGAAGTCATCGGGTTCGAGCGGCGCGGTGCCGGAGGTGAGTAGTCGCACCGAGGACAGCGCGCGATCGGCGCCGGGAACCGTGACCAGGTGGTGGTAGAAGCCGGGCGCTCCGGGGACCAGGGTCACCCGGTGGGCGTGCGCCGCCTCGAGGGCGGACTCGGTGGCCCGGCGACCGGCCGCGGCGGCGTCCCCGCCCTGCGCCGATCCCCCGTGCACGCCGACGCCGACCGTCGCTGCGTCGAACCCGATCTCCGGGACGACGGTGGCCCCGCCGACCAGGGTCAGCGGCAGGAAGGCCACCACCCACCCGGCCAGGTGATACATCGGCAACACCTGCAGCGCTCTGTCGTGGTCCCGCAGCCGGAGCGCGCCGATCCCGCCGATCGCCTGGACGGCCGCCAACACCGACCGATGCGAGAGCATCACCGCTCTGTCCCCACGCGCCCTGGCCAACAGGGTCAGATCCTCGCCGCCGCCGATGGCACCCGGCCGGGACTCGTCCGGCGGCGCGTTCCACCATGCCTGCAGGTCGTCGGCGGTGAGAGATACCGGCAGGCCGTGATCCTTGGTGGTGGACACCGCCGCGAGGGCCCCGACCCGATCGGCGAACAGGTCGGTGTCTCCGCGCGACGGGCCCAGCGGGACCGCGATGAGTCCGGCCCTGGCGACCGCGAACAGGGTCACTGCGAGATCCGCACCGGTGGGCAGGGTGACGGCGACCCGCTCCCCGGGGCCGACACCGGAGGACCGGAAGGCGGCGACCCCCGCGTCGACGGCGGAATCCAGCTGGGCCCAGGTGCGGCTGCCGCCGGCCTCGATCACGGCGGGCCGCTCGGGGTAGCGCTCGGCGACACCGCGCAGCAGGTCGGCCACGTTGGTCCCGGGGTAGGCGGGTGGTCCGTTCTCTCCGGTTCCAGGGCTGCTCACGCCCCCATTGTTGTGCACCCCGTCGGCGGCCACCCAATGAACCCCGCAGCAGGCGCCGGGTCGATGCCGCCCGAGCAGCCGCCACCCGGCCCGACCCGAGTTCCGGCGGATAGTCTGACCGGGCACTGATCAGCAGGGCCGGAATGGTCACGGGGTGGGACGAGAGGCGGGGAACGCAACAGTGAAGAAGCGCAGGCCACCCGACGAACAGGCGCAGTCCGCGGAGATCGCCGGTGCCGCTTCCGCCGAGGCCGCGTACCTGGCAGTTCACGAGGACGAACCGCCGTTGGCCCCGGGCGCCGATCTGACGGCGGCCGCGTTCTTCGACTGCGACAACACCATGATGCAGGGCGCCTCGATCTTCCATTTCGCCCGCGGTCTGGTCGCCCGCAACTTCTTCACCACCAGCGATCTGCTCAGCTTCGCCTGGTTACAGGTCAAGTTCCGGATCGCCGGCGAGGATGCCGACGACATGTCGAGGTCCCGGGAAGGTGCGCTCGCCTTCGTCGCCGGACGGCAGGTCTCGCAGATCGTGGAACTCGGCGAGGAGATCTACGACGAGTTGATGGCGGACAAGATCTACGCCGGCAGTCGCGAGCTGGCCCAACAACACCTGGACGCCGGGCAGCGGGTCTGGTTGGTCACCGCCACGCCGGTGGAGTTGGCGCAGATCATCGGCCGCCGGCTGGGCCTCACCGGCGCTCTGGGCACGGTCGCGGAGAACGTCGACGGCGTGTACACCGGGCGACTGTTCGGCGAACTGCTGCACGGGCAGGCCAAGGCCGCCGCGGTCCGCGCCCTGGCCGCTCGCGAGGGGCTCGACCTGCGCAGATGCACGGCGTACTCGGATTCGGTGAACGACGTACCGATGCTCTCCGTGGTCGGCACCGGGGTCGCGGTGAACCCGGACGGCGCGCTGCGCGACGTGGCCCGGGAGCGCGGCTGGCAGATCAGAGACTTTCGCACCGGACGCAAGGCCGCCAAAATCTGGGCACCGATGGTGGTCGGTGCCGGTGCCGCCGGCGCGGCCGTGTTGGTGGGCCGCACGGTGATCCGCAAGCGCTGAGCCGTCAGCGTCGGCCGAGGACTGCGCGCCGACGTCGGTGTCAGCCGAGGAAGGGATGCCCGCGGCGGAGGAGCAGTCGGTACAGCGTCTGCTGGATCGTCTCTCGCACCCGGTCGGTGAGGTTGAACACCACCATCGGATCGTCCGCGGCGTTCTCGGCGTATTCGCCCGTCGGGATCGGCTCGCCGAACTCGATGATCCACTTGCTCGGCAACGGGATCGCACCCAGCGGCCCGAGCAACGGAAAGGTCGGGGTCACCGGGAAATAGGGGAAGCCCAGCGCCCGCGCGAGCGGCTTGATGTTGCCGATCAGCGGGTAGATCTCCTCGGCCCCGACGATCGACACGGGGATGATCGGCATGCCGGTCCGCACGGCGGCGGTGACGAAGCCGCCTCTGCCGAAGCGCTGCAGTTTGTAACGCTGCGAGTAGGGCTTGCCGACGCCCTTGAAACCCTCGGGGAACACCGCCACCAGCTGCCCGGACGCCAACAGGCGTTCGGCGTCCGGATTGCAGGCCAGGGTGTTGCCGGCCTTGCGACTGATCGGGCCCAGGAACGGGGTCTGGAAGACCAGGTCGGCCCCGAGCATCCGCAACGGTCGGCGCTGCGGATGGTGTTCGCGCAGCGCCACCGCGGTCATCAGCGCGTCCACCGCCACGGTGCCGGAGTGGTTGGCGACCAGCAGCGCGCCACCGGTGTCCGGGATGTTCTCCATGCCCAGGGTCTCGATGCGGAACCACTTCTCGTACAGCACCTTCAGTGGCGGCACGATCACGTGGTCGGTGAAGTCGGGGTCGTACCCGAAGTCGTCGACCTCGTAGTCACCGGTCATCCGGCGCCGGACGAAGGCCAGCGAACCGGCGAGCCCGCGCTTCCACCCGGCTTCCGGGGGTGGGCCGGCGGGAGCGGGCGAGGCGGGCGACACCGGGATCACCGGGGTGCTGTCGGCAGCAGCCGGGCGCGGGGAGGCCTTCGGCGATGCGGCCTTGGCCGGCACCGGCCGGGCGTGGCCGCTGCCTGGTACGTCGTTCATCGGGTCCTCCTGCGGCGCGGCGTGCCTGCGGCCTCACCGGTGATTCCGACCAGCCGCGGCCGGCCGATCCGCTGTTCGTCGATCACGCCGAGCTCGTCGGCGGCCATCGGGTCGGCGGTGGGGTCGGCATGATCAGGGGTCGCCGGGTCCGCGGATTCGATGCCGATCGTCGACCGGCGTCCCGGGCGGGTCAGTGCAGGCGCATCGGGCAACGCCTGGGTACCGACGGCACCGGCCACCCGCACCTCCAGCTGCCTGACCGTCGCCGAGGCCAGAGCCGGACGCAGGCCGGCCGCGAAATCGTCGAACGCCTCGACGGTGGTGAACCGTGGGGTGTAGCCGACCTGCTCGATGAGCCGCGTGGTGTCCAGGACCCGACCTGCGGACAACAACTTCACCTGGCCCGGCGAGAAGCCGCCCATCCGTAGGGTGCGCATCGTCCGGGACAGCGCGTCCAGCGCAATCGACGGCACTGCCAGCGGGAGCCGGCCCGCCCGGTGGATGGCCTGGGCCAGGGTGATCGCACCGTCCCCCGCGACGTTCACCGTTCCCGAGAAGTCGCCGATGGCAAGGTGTTCCATCACACCGACCGCGTCCAGCTCGTGCACCAACTGGAGCCTGGCGTCCCGGCCCAGCACCATCGGGACCACCGGCGTCAACCCGAAGTAGCGGGTCAACGGGGTGATGACAGTCGGCCCGATGATGTCGGCGAAACGGGGCACGGCAATCCGGACGTCGGGCCTTCTGCGGCCAAAGCCGCGCACGTAGGCCTCGATGTCGATGGCATCGCGACCCGGACCCGACGACGGCACGGAGCGGGCCGACATCTCCTCGGTGAAGATCGCCGGATCGCGGGACGACGCACCATAGACGGCAGCCGTGGACCGCACGACGAGATTCCGCACGCTCTCCGAGCGTTGGCAGGCCGCCAGCAGTTGCATGGTGCCAAGGACGTTCATCTCCTTGGCCATGCTCCTGGCCGCGGAGGAAGCGGGGGTCGCCGACGCAGAGGCATGCACCACCGTGTCCACCCCGGCGGCCTCGATCACCCTGGCCACCAACGGGTTTCGGATGTCGACCCGGGCGAAGTCGGCCGCACCCATCCGGCCGCGGGCAGCCGGCTCCGGCAGTGCGGCATCGACCCCGATGACCCGATCGACCAGCGGGTGCTCGGCGAGTCGGCCGGCGAGTTGCGAGCCGATGTACCGGGTCACTCCCGTCACCAGGACGATCAGACCCGCCATCGCACGCACCCCTTCGCCACAGATCGCCCCGAACCGTTACCGCAGGCGGGTCGCCTCACCCGCGGCGCAGTTGACCTACTTGCCGGCCTTGCGACGGGCCACTCGAGTCTTGCGCAGCAACTTGCGGTGCTTCTTCTTGGCCATCCGCTTGCGACGCTTCTTGATGACTGAGCCCATGAAGGTGATCTCTCCAAGTATGGCGGGCGTCGACACGGCCAAGCTGACCGTCCGGACACCGCGGTGAACGCGGGCGAGCCGGACTACGCCGACCCCCCGTCCGGCGGATACCGGACCCGGATCATCCTACCGGCCGGACCAAGGGGTCGGTCGCCGTCAGCCGACGTCGTTGAAGGCGGTGCGGAGATAGTCGTGCACGGCGCGTTCGGGCACCCTGAAGGACCGACCCACCCGCACCGCAGGCAGTTCACCGGAATGCACCAGCCGATAGACGGTCATCCGGGACACGCGCATCAGCGACGCGACCTCGGCGACGGTCAGGAACCGCATCTCGGCCAGCGTGGGATCCCGGGGTGCGTTCTCCCCCGGGGGTCGATCGTCACGAGCGGGCATCAGGGCACCGTCTTCCGGCACGTCTCGCGCCGCCAGGCTTCCCCTCCGGCGGACACCATACGCACGTGCTTGCTGAACTCTAGCGTTACTGGTGGGAATAATGCGATGCCCAGTTTCCGCTGGCAGCGGCCACCATGGCGGCGCATTCACTCCATCGGGTCGGTCCGGGGTCTCCCGCGAGTGACGACCGCACCCCCGGAGCGGGATCACGGCGTCCCCGCCGACGCGCCGGCGCGTTGCGGCCATCACCGGACAGGAGGATCGTGGGAGGTCCGGCAGCGCCGCCGGGGTGCTGCCTCCTTCTGTCAAGGGGGTACGTCCATGTACGCACGATCAACCTCGCTCCAGGCCAGGGCATCCTCGATCGACGCCGGCATCGACTTCGTCCGGGACGAACTGCTGCCCGCCGTGCAGGCGATGTCGGGGTGCGTCGGGTTGTCCATGATGGCCGATCGCACCTCGGGCAGGTGCATCGTCACCAGCGCCTGGGAGACGCTGGACCAGATGCGGGCCAGCGATGCCGCCGTCACCCCGATGCGGGAGCGCGCAGGCAAGTTGCTCGGTGGCACACCGTTCGTCGAGGAATGGGAGATCGCGGTACTACACCGCAACCATCGCTCGCATCAGGGCGCGTGTGTGCGGGCGGTCTGGACCCACGGCGAGCCGACCGGGATCGATCACGGGGTCGACATGTTCAGGATGGCGATGCTGCCGGCCATGGAACAGCTCGACGGATTCTGCAGCGCGAGCCTGTTCATCGACCGGGCCAGCGGCCGGGCCGTCACCTCGACGACCTACGACAGCCGGCAGGCGATGGACGCTGCCCGGGATGCGGCCATGAAGATGCGCCGGGAAGCGGCGCGGGAGGCCGGCGTAGACGTGCTGGATGTCGCAGAGTTCGACCTGCTGGTCGCGCACCTGCGGGTCCCCGAGATGGCCTGACTCAGGTCAGCAGAGCCAGCAGGAGGTCGAAGGCGGCGGTCAGTACCGCCGCCCAGACCGCACATCCCGCGATTGCCCAGCCGATCAACCCTCTCCGCTCGGCACCCAGGGCGATCCCGGCCACCGGTACCCACCACCGGCCGAGGACGGGTGCCAGCAAGGCGATACCGCGAATGCCCAGCCGGTCGACCAGCAGGCTGCCGCGATCGACGAGCACGGCGGCGCGGGCACCGCGCGCGGTCAGGCCGGCTCGCCGCCAGATCCTGGCCACCCGAGGCGCGACCAGCACGGCCCACCGAGCTCGCCGACCCGCCTCGACCGGCACCAGCTCGAGGACGATCGGGACCATCACCACCGTGAAGCCTGCGGTACCGGCGAAAACCGCGATCGCCACCAGCGACGGCGGCAGCCCGAGCGCGAGCCCATAGGGTGCGGCCAGCACGCCGAACACGAAGGACACGGCGACCACCGAGAGTGCGGCCAGGGCGATGCTGCTCATCGGCTCCAGCCTGCCGCCGGCGGGCGCCGTTGCGGAGGCGGCTCGCCGGTCTCAGGACGGGTCGTGGGCCCTGCCGAGTTCTGCGGATCGCACCGCGGCAGCCTCGATTGCCGACAGCAGGGCCGCCCGCACCCGATGGTTCTCCAGCTCGCGGATCGCCGCGATGGTGGTGCCGCCCGGCGAGGTGACCGCTTCCCGCAGCATCGTCGGATGCTCGCCGGAATCGCGCAGCATCTTGGCCGAGCCGACAGCCGACTGAATGATCAGTTCGGCGGACACCGCGCGCGGCAGGCCGAGCAGGATGCCGGCGTCGATCATCGCCTCGACGAGGAAGAAGAAGTAGGCCGGGCCGGAGCCGGACAGGGCCGTCACCGCATCCTGCTGGGTCTCCGGCACCCGCACCACCTTGCCAACGGTGGACAGCAGGTCCTGCACGAGCTGCAGGTGCTCCTCGTCGGCATGCGAGCCGGACGAGATCGCGCTCATCGCCTCACCCACCAGCATCGGGGTGTTGGGCATCACCCTGACCACCGGAGTGCCTGCCGGCAGGTGTCGCTCGTACAGAGACGTCGGCAGACCCGCGCACAGCGACACCACGAGAGTTCCCGGAGTGATCGATGCGGCCAGGGTGACCAGCAATGGATCGATGTCCTGTGGCTTGACGGCCACGATCAGCACATCGGCGCGAGCTGCCGCGTCTTCGGTCTCGACACCCACGACGCCGTAGCGATCGGTCAGCTCCGCGACCCGCTCCGGATAGCGCTCGGTGAACATCAGTGAATCCGGCGAACGGCCGGCCGCCAGCAGCCCGGCCAGCATGGCCTCACCGATCTTGCCCGCGCCGAGGATGGCGATCGTCGTCATGGCGATCAGGGTGCCACGTCGGGTCCGTCGATCAGCCGGGCGACCCCGTCAAGGATCAGCTGCAGGCCGAAATCCAGTTCGTGGGCCGGATCGCCGGCGCTCTGGTGGTGGTCGCCGGCGGCCCGCCCGACCCGTGAGCCGAGCGGGAATCCGGCGGGATCCATCAGGGCAGCAAGGGCCGGCTCGACGGTGACCCACCAGTCGACGTCGGACTGGCCGCTGTGCTCCCTGGCCGCGAGGAGCCCGATCTGCCAGCGCGCCAGGCCCTCGACGTGGACCAGGATCACGGTGAGCACGCTGTCCATCTGGACGTCGGTCAACCCGATGCCGTCCAGCGGCCTCAGTTCGGCCTCGTACTTCCGGTTGATCTGGGGGCCCAGAACCGGCCGACCACCTGTCGCCTGCAGCAGCCATGGATGGCGCAGATAGTGCTCCCAGTTCCGGTGAGCGATGAACAGCAGTTCGCCGCGCCAGTCGCCAGGCCGCGATCCCGGCTCGACACCATCTGCGTAGACCTCCCCGGCGGCCGTGTCGATCATCAACTCGATCAGCGCGGGCTTGCCGGGAATGTGGGTGTACAGCGTCATCGTGCCGGTACCGAGCTTCTCGGCGATCAGCCGCATGGACACTGCATCCAGACCGTCCGCGTCGGCCAGCGCGATGGCGGCCTCGACGATCGCCCGCACAGTCACCCCGGAACGGCCGGGTCGGTCCTGCGGCCCCCAGAGCAGCGCCAGCGTGCGCCCGGGATCGTCGGCCGAGGTTCTGGGTGACTTCTTCTCGATCACGGGAACATTTTGCTGGCCGCCCTCGTTTCCTCCTACCGTACAGCGTACCGTACGCCGTACGACTGAGTCTCAGGAGGCCCCGTGCACCTGTCGGCAGCGCCACCATCAGCAGCGCCGTCACCACCGCTGGCCATCGACGTCGAAGGACTGACCAAGCAGTATCCGCACTCCCCTGACGGCACCGGGCTCACTGGCCTCGATCTGCGGATCGAGGCCGGGACCGTGCACGGACTGCTGGGCCCGAACGGTGCGGGCAAGACGACCGCCGTCCGCATCCTGACCACACTGCTACGAGCCGACAGCGGGTCGGCCAGGGTCGCCGGGTACGACGTCCGGACGCAGGGCCGCGAGGTGCGGCGGCGGATCGGGTTGGTCGGGCAAGACGCGGCGGTCGACGACGTGCTCACCGGGCGGCAGAACCTGGTGCTCATCGGCCGGCTGAACCACCTCTCAGCCGGCAGCGCCGCACGGCGGGCGGTCGAGCTGTTGCAACGGTTCTCGCTGATCGACGCCGCAGACCGCACGGTGGGCGGCTACTCCGGCGGGATGCGCCGCCGGCTGGACCTGGCTGCGGCCCTCGTGGTCGCACCCGACGTGCTGTTCGTCGACGAACCGACCACCGGGCTTGATCCGCAGGGTCGTCGCGAGGTCTGGGCGGCGATCACGGATCTGGTCAGCGCCGGTACCACCGTGCTGCTGACCACCCAGTATCTGGAGGAGGCGGACCGACTGGCGGACCGGATCACCATGCTGTCCGCGGGTCGGGTCGTCGCCAGCGGGACGCCCGATGAGCTGAAACGACAGATCGGTGGCGATTGGCTCGAGGTGACGTTGCCGGATCCGGCCGGCCTCGTGCGACTGCGTGAGCTCATCAGGCCGCTTGCCGCCGGTGACCCGCAGATCGACGGGCCGGCCGGAATACTGCGCATCCCGGTGGTCGATCGGACGCGAGCCCTGATCGCCGTCTCCGGAGCGCTGACCGGTTCCGGCCTCGACCCGACCGACATCGCGGTGCGTCGGCCAACTCTCGACGAGGTCTTCCTGCAGCTGACCGCCACCGGTGAGAACTGGACCGAGAACGAGAGGTCGGCGAACAGATGAGCATCACCACCGGCGAACGTCCGTCGACCCGAGGCGCCGGCTCAGTGGTCGGCGACGCCTGGCTGATCAGTCGGCGGCAATTCCTGCACTGGCGGGCACAGCCCGGTGCCTTCCTGGTCGGCCTGTTGTTCCCGGTCCTGGTCACCCTGATGTTCGGTGCGCTCTTCGGCGGTGCGATCGCCGGCCCGAGCACGGACTACGCCGGCGACTACTACCAGTTCCTGATGCCCGGAATCTTCACCATGGCCATGCTTTTCGGGTTGGAATCGACGATGACAGCGGTGAACGCCGACGCCGCGAAGGGGGTCACCGATCGATTCCGGTCGCTGCCGATCAGCGGTGCCGCCGTCGTGCTCGGCCGCTGTCTGGCGGACATGATCAACAGTGCCGTCGGGCTCCTGGTGCTGGTCGGCAGCGGACTGCTGCTCGGCTGGAGCGCCTCGACGGGGATCGGTTCCGTTGCTGCGGCCTTCGGCCTGCTGATGCTGCTGCGGTTTGCCCTGCTGTGGGTCGGCATCTTCATCGGCATTGTGGCCAGGGGGCCGGAGTCCGTCGCCGCGGTGCAGATCCTGGTCTGGCCGCTCAGCATGCTGTCCAACCTGTTCGTCGACCCGGCCACCATGCCAGGGTGGCTGGGTGCCATCGCGTCGGCGAATCCGCTGTCGGCCACCGCATCGGCAACCCGGGAACTGTTCGGCAATCCGGGATGGAACGACGGCAGCGCTCTGGCGGAGCACGCGTTGTTGTTGTCGATCGGCTGGCCCATCGTGATCACCGCAGTCTTCGCACCGCTGGCCGTCCGCGCCTACCGCAGACTGGGCGGGTGAACCAGGCGAGCCCACCACTTTCGAGCCGCTCGAAACCCGGACCGGTTGCGCCGCAAGGAGAACAGGTGATGAGCGATAAACGTGCTGGACGACCTGACACCGCGTGACGTACAGTATCGGCACTATGGATCGCTGACATCGCCCCTACCCGCGCCAGAGGCCCACGCCCGAACGCAGCTCGCAGAGCGCTTCGGCAGCAGACCCGGCGGGTTCCGTTCCTCGAGTCAGTGGGGACCACGCGATGCCAGCACCCATCCATTCTTTGCTTGCCCTTGACATCACCAAGTCCTACGCCGGACGGATCGTGCTGGCCGGCGTCGATCTGCGGGCCGGACCGGGCCACCGCGTCGGGATCGTCGGTGAGAACGGTGCCGGGAAGTCGACCCTGCTCCGGCTTCTCGCCGGTGTCGAAGCTACGGACAGTGGCCGGATCGAGGTACCGGCGGACGCGGCGTACCTGCCCCAGGAACCTGACCTGCACGGCACGGTGCGGCAGGTGATGGCGCAGGCGTTGGCGCCCTTGCATGCTGCGACTCGGGATGTCGAAATCCTCAGCCGCACGATGGAACACGACCCGGCAGCCGCGACAGCCTTTGCCCGAGCGCTGGAATGGGCGCAGGCTCACGACGCCTGGGATGCCGACCGACGGGCGGCGCTGGCCGCCCAACGGCTCGGTATCGCCAGGATCGATCCTGATCGGCCGGTCGCGACGCTCTCCGGTGGCGAGCGCACCCGGCTGGCCCTGGCAGCGGTGATCACCGCCAGACCCGACTGCATCCTGCTCGACGAGCCGACCAATCACCTCGACGACGCCGCGATGGAACTGCTGGAGGAATTCCTCACGGACCTCCCTGGGATCGTCGTTGCGGCCAGCCACGACCGGGTGTTCCTGGACCGGGTGTGCACCGAGATCGTCGATCTCGACCCGAGTGCGTTCGGCACCGACGGCCTGGGCGGACGCCGGTTCGGTGGTGGGTTCAGCACCTACCTCATGCACAAGGAGCAGGCCCGGAGACGTTGGGAGCGAGCCTATCTCGACCAGCAGCAGGAGATGGCCGAGCTGGCAGAGCGGGCCTCCGTCGGCACCGATGCGATCGCCCACGACCGCGGACCGCGGGACAACGACAAGTTCATCTACAACTTCAAGGGCGGCAACGTCGAACGGGCCAGGGCCAGGCGGGTGCACGACGCCCAACGCCGACTGGCGACAGCTCGGCGCCATGCCTTGCCGAGACCACCGGATCCGCTGCGCTTCCGGGCGGCACTGTCCGGACCGGCGGCACCCGACACGGCAGACGAGATGGCCGTGCAGATCAGGGATCTGGTCGTTCCCGGCCGGATCGTGATGAGCCGGCTGGACGTGCCGACCGGCGGCGCGATGTTGCTCACCGGGGCGAACGGGTCGGGTAAGTCGAGCCTGCTGGCCGTGTTGCACGGTCGGTTGCGGCCGGCTGCCGGCACGATCCGGGTGACGGCGCGATCGATCGGGCTGCTCGAGCAGGACGTGGTCTTCGACGACCCGGCCGCCACAGCCAGGGACGTCTTCACTCGGCGTGTCGGCCCGCAGCGGGCCGATCTGCTGCCCGATCTCGGTCTGCTCGGTGCACGCGAGATCGACGATCACGTAGGCAATCTCAGCGTGGGTCAGCGTCGCCGGCTGGCGCTGGCCATCCTGGTGTCGGCCGCGCCGGACCTGCTGTTGCTCGACGAGCCGACCAACCACATCTCGTTGGCGCTGGCGGCCGAGCTCGAAGAGGCGATCGGATCCGCGCCGGGGACGGTGATCGTGGCCAGCCACGACCGGTGGCTTCGGCAGCGGTGGGCCGGCCCGGTGGGAACTGTGCTGGCCGCCTGATTCCCGCGCTACCTGGGCCGCAGCCCGTCGATGAGGCGTCGGATGATGGCGGCCAGTTCCGCCGCATCGTCCGGCACCAGCAGACCACCGGCGACCAGCGCGGCGTAGCCGTGCATGGTGGCCAGGATCGCCGTGCCTATCTCGTCGAGTGATCCGGCGGCCACCTCGCCACGCGCCTGCGCCTGCTGCACTGCCAGTATCGGGGCCGCGAACGCCTCATCGACTGCAGTTCGGAGTTCGGCGGGTGCCTCCCGCCGGTGCTTCGCCGCGAACATCACCGCCAACAGCGACGGCTTGCCGGTGGCAAACCGGACGTAGGCCGCCGCCACCGTGCTCAACTGGTCGGCGAACAACGCTTCGTGCTGTTGCTGCAGGGCCGCCCGCAGCGCCGCCTCGAGTAGTGCAAAACCGTTGATGGCCACCGCGTCCAGCAGGGCCTGCTTGTCCGGGAAGTGGCGGCTCGGTGCCCCGTGACTGACCCCGAGGTCGCGCGCCAGCTCGCGCAACGAGAGCGCGTCGACGCCACCGGCGGCCACCACCTCGGTGGCCCGGACGATCAGGGCGGCTCGTAGATCCCCGTGGTGGTAGCGGGCGGGCGTCGTCATCTCGAGAGGGGTCCGCGCTCAGGCCGCGACCCGAGGCAGGTCGAACCGCACGCCGGTCAGTTCCTCCGACAACATCCACAGCCGCTTCGCGGCCTGCGGGTCGCTGGCCTCCGCGGTGCGCCCGACCAGGCTGGGGTGCCCGCGCAGTTCGAGCGGGCCGTCAGGGCCCAGGTAGCTGGCTCCGGGGAGGTCCTGCTCAGCCGCGTACAGCGTGGGCAGGGCCCCCTTCTCGTCGCTCTGGGCCACCACCAGATTCCCGATCCGCATGCCGGCGTTGGTCAACCAGTGACCAGAGTGCGACTGCAGGTTGGTGGCCGAGTAACCGGGGTGCGCGCCCAGCGAGCGGACCGCGGAACCGGCCGCCGTGAGCCGGCGTTGCAGTTCCAGGACGAAGAGCAGATTGGCCAGCTTGGATTGCCGGTACGCCCCCCACGGGTCGTAGCTCCTGGTCTCCCAGTTCAGGTCATCGAACCCCATAGTGCCCCTGCGGTGTTCGCCGGACGAGACCGTGACCACCCGATCGGTCAGCTGCGGGAGCAACAGGTTGGTCAACGCGAAATGACCGAGATGGTTGGTGCCGAACTGCATCTCGAATCCGTCGGCGGTCCTGGCGGCCGGGATGGCCATCACCCCGGCATTGTTGATCAACACGTCGATCTCGCTGTCCAACCCGTCGACGAACGACCTGACGGAGGCGAGATCGGCCAGATCCAGTTCTCGCACCTCGGTGGTTCCGGTGATGCCGGCGGCGGCTCGGCTCCCCCGTTCGGTGTCGCGAACCGCCATCACCACCCGGGCGCCGGCCCGAGCCAGCTCCCGGGCGGTGACCAGGCCGAGCCCGCTGTTGGCGCCGGTCACCACGACGGGGCGGCCGTCCCAGGAGGAGAGTTGCGCTGCTGTCCACGGAGTCTGAGTCATGCTTGTCAATGTAGGCAGCGTCTACATTGTTGTCAATGCCTACATTCGAGGATCGGACCTCGTCCGATGAGTTGCCGGCCGCGTCGGGGTCTGCCTGGATATGACAGTGATAGAAGACCCCGCGACCAGGAACCCCGCGAACAATGACGAAACCGCCATCGGCGACCTGATCCGGCGCTGGGCCTCCGCGGTCCACTCGGGTGATCTGTCCACCGTGCTGGCCGATCACGCCGACGACATCGTGATGTTCGATGTCCCGCCGCCGAACGAGGGAGTGCTGGGGATCGACGCGTACCGGGAAACCTGGCCACCGTTCTTCCAATGGCAGGCGCAGGGAGCCTGTTTCGAGGTGGTCGATCTGCAGGTCACCGCCGGCACCGACGTCGCCTTCGCCCACGCCCTGCTGCGCTGCGGGTCGCCCGAGGAACTCGCGGCCGATCCGGACAATCGGCTGCGGCTGACCGTGGGTCTGCGCAAGCAGGACGGTCGATGGATCGTCACCCACGAGCACCATTCGTTCCCGTCGGTGTAATGGCCGATCGGCCGGCCGGTGACGCGCTGCCGCCGGAAGACCGCTTGGTCGAGCTGCTGCGCGCCGGGGACGAGGCGGCCTTCGCGGCAATACTCGATGCCTGGTCAGCCGGCCTGTTGCGGCTCGCGCGATCGTGCGTGTCGACCAGGGACTCCGCGGCCGAGGTGGTGCAGGACACCTGGCTTGCCGTCATCGAGGGCATCGATGGATTCGCGGGCCGGTCGTCGGTGAAGACCTGGGTGTACCGGATCCTGGCGAACACCGCGCAACGCCGCGGAGCGCGGGAGAGCCGCGTCGTACCGATGGATGGCCCGACGGTCGATCCCGATCGCTTCCAGGGCGCCGGCGAGCCGTTTCCCGGCCACTGGCGGGAGTTCCCGACCCCGTGGCCGATCAGCCCCGCACCGGGGCCGGAACAGGCGGCGCTCGCGGCGGAGACCCGCGATCAACTCGCCGAGGCGCTGGCCCGGTTGCCCGAACGGCAACGGCTGGCGATCACCCTGCGGGACGTGGAAGGCTTCAGCTCGGAAGAGGTCTGCATCATCCTGGACATCTCCGCGGCCAACCAGCGGGTGCTGCTGCATCGCGCGCGGGCCGCCGTCCGCGGCCACCTCGAACAGTTCTTCACCGCATAGCGTTGTCCCCGCACCGCGTAACGTCGTCGGCCTCCGTGACACTGCACCTGCATGACCGGATTTCGCTCTCGGCCCCGCTCCGCCATCGCGGCCCGACTGCTGCCGCTGCACATCGCGGTCGCACTACAGGGTTTCATGCTGTGGGCACCGATCGAGAAATTGTTCATGACCGAGATCGGGTTCGACGCTGCCGCAATCGGTGTGATGGCCGCCGCCTACGCCGCGGTGGTGCCGATCGTGGAGATTCCCTCCGGCGTGCTGGCCGATCGATGGAGCCGGCGCGGGGTGCTGATGATCGCCAGCATGGCACTGAGCGCCAGCGCCCTGATCGGCGGAGTGAGCACCGGCATCGCGTCCTACATCTGCAGTGCGCTGCTGCTCGGCGGGTATTTTGCGATGTACTCCGGGACGATGGAGGCCATCGTCTACGACACCGTGCTCGAGGAGACCGGCAGCAGTGACGATTTCGAACGGCGGATCGGCCGGATCAGGGTGCTGGAAAGCATCTCACTGGTCGCCAGTTCGCTTCTCGGCGGCGCGCTGGCCGAGCTCACCGGAACCAGGCCCACCTACTTCGTGACCGCTGTGTTCGTCCTGCTCTCGGTGCTGGTCTACTCGAGATTCGCCGAACCGTTGCTGCACCGGGCGTCCGCACCGCCATCGCTGCGCAGCCAGCTGGCGTCGACGTTCGCCGCGATCACCGGTCGGCGCCGGATGCTGCCGATCGTCACCCTGGCCGCACTGAGTGCCGTTGTCCTGCAACTGATCTTCGAGTTCGGTCCGCTGTGGCTGGTGGCGCTCGCCGTTCCCGCCATCTTCTACGGCCCGCACTGGGCCGGCCTGGTATCGGCGTTGGGGCTGGGCGGCGCGCTGAGCGGGCGAATTCGCCTGGACCGGCCGTTGACGGCGAGCCTGGTCGGTGTGTCGATGACGGCGGCAGCGGTGCTGCTCACCGCGACATCCTCGATCCTCGTGGTGACGGCGGCGCAGATCGTGCTGGCCATCCTGATGGTGGCGACCGGTATTCACATCACCCGGCTGCTGCACGACGAGATTCCCTCGGCGGTGCGGGCCGGTGTCGCTTCCGGGGTCAGCGCGGCGTCCTGGATCGTCTTCCTGCCGATCGCTCTGGGCTTCGGGCTGATCAGTGCCGCGCAGGGCGTGCACACCGCCGGCTGGTTGCTCGTCGGGCTGACCGCCGGCACCGCCGCGCTGATCACCTGGACAGCGGTGCGCACCGGCCGGACGTCCCCGGCAGAGGTGGCTACGGTGGGATCGTGAGCCCTGCACCGAGCGACGGCGCTGCCCCGGACAGCAGCGTCGATCCGACCTGCGCCGAACTCGTCGAGCAGCTGACCGAGCTGCTCGATGGCGCGCAGGATGCGCAGCGCAGGCAACGCCTGCTCGACCACCTCCGGGACTGCCCGGGCTGCCAGGACTATCTCGACCAGTACCGACTGGTCGTCTCGGGGCTCGGCAGTTGGGGTGCGCTCGGCGCCCAGGAGCTTCCCGCGTCACTGCGGTCGTCGGTGCTGGCCACGTTTCGCGCACGGGGTGTTACGCAGCGTGGTACGGAGTAGGCTCATCGCCAGTGTGTGACGGGCCCGGCCCGTTCTGCACGGCGGTGACGTGCACGTGGTGATTCGCACGTAGTGATACGCACGGTGCTCTGGGGGAGACCGATCGCGCGATGGATCTGATAGCCCGCGAGGCCGAACTCGACGCAGTGACCCGGAGCATCCGCTTCGGTTCCGGAACCGTCATCTGCGGGGACGCCGGGGTCGGGAAGACCAGCCTCGCCCTGGCGGTCACCGACTCGATGAGCCGGATCGGCGTGCCGGTGATCCGGGTGCTGGCGACGGCGGCCGGCCGATCGATTCCGTTTGCGGCCATGAGTCCGCTGCTCGCCACCGACTCTGCCGATTTCCATCCTGCCCTGGTGCCCGGTCTGGTCCTCAAGGCATTGACCGCGCTACCCGGCGAGCAGCTCCCGATCCTGTTGGTCGACGACGCCCAGCTGCTCGACGACCACTCCGCGACGGCGCTGCTGACCGTCATCCAACAGCGGGGCGCGAGGGCGGTCGTCACCGTGCGCACGGGCGGCCGCCCGTCGGATGCGGTGACCGCGCTGTGGAAGGACGGCCTGCTCGACCGGATCGACCTGACACCACTGGATGTCGAGGGGTCGAACGGGCTGCTTCGGTCCCTGCTCGGGGGGGACGTCGCCGCGATGACGACTCAGATGCTCTGGGAACACAGTCGGGGCAATCCGCTCTACCTGCACGAGCTGGCCCGGTTCGGCCAGACCTCGGGACGCCTGACAAGCATCAACGATGTGTGGTGGTGGGCCGGGGACACCGATGTGCCGCCGCGATTGGCAGAGCTGTTGCAGGATCGGTTGGACAACCTCTCGACCGCCGCCGCGGAAGCGCGAGACCTGTTGGCGCTCTCCGAACCGCTGCCCTACGACACGTTGGCCGCCGTGGTCTCCGATGACGCCATCATGGAACTCGACGGGAAGGGTTTGGTCACCAGCGATTCCAGCGGTGGCGTTGTGCGCCTGCGCTTTTCCCACCCCTTGTTGCGGGCAACCGCCGCTCACCGACTCAGTGCCGCCCGCCGGCGAGCGCTGGCGGGGCGGCTGATCCACGCTCCGGCGCAGGATGTCGACCTGCTGCGCCAGGCAGCCTGGCACGAGGCGGCCGCCGGCCGGCCCGATGTCGATCTGTTGGTCCGCGCGGCGCAGGCGCTGATCGTCATCGATCCGGCGACGGCGGTTCGCTTCGCCGAACGGGCGGCCGGTTACGACGAGGGTCCGGATGCGGCGGTGATGCTGGCCGACGCCCAGGCCGAGCTCGGTCTGGCCGAGCAGGCAAGAGCAGCACTGCTGCGGGCCCGGGAACGGGTGCGCAACGACGCCGATCGTTGGACGATCGCGATCAGCGAGGCTTCCTTGACCCTCTGGAGTTTCCGGCAACCCTTGGCCGCCATCGAGATCGTCGATCGCCTGACCGCTGAGCTGCCGGGCGGCCCGGATGACGACCACCGGTCGGTCAGGGCGTTGCTGACGCTGTTCTCCGCGCAACCCGAGGAGGCGGGAAGGCTCGCCGATCAGGTGCTGGCCGGGTCACCCGGGCCTACCGCGCGTCGCCGTTGCCTGCTGGTCAGAGTCGCAGCCGCGACGCTGCGGGATTGCCCGGACCAGTCCCGGGACGCCTCCCTGGCGCTGGCCCGGGTGCTCTCGGAGTACCCGCAGCCGGAGTCCGCTCGCAGCATGTCAACGGCGGTGGCCGGCACCGCGGAAATCTTCGGGCACCGGTCGACGGACCTGCCGCGCGCCGGCGGTGGTTCCGGGCGATGGCCGAGTCCCTACCGATCGATGCTGGCGCCGTCGGGCTGGCCGACGTCCGATGGCGACGACCCGTCGGCGGCCGGCCCGGTGTGGCCGCTGCTGGACGGGGTGCGACGCCATCTGGCCGGCGATATCCCCGGAGCCGTTGCGGCCCTTCGGGAGGCAACCGTGCAACAACTGCAGGGCGAGGGACTGTTCCGGTCCGAGGCCTCGGGTGGGCTCATCGTCGTGCTGGCCGAGTCCGGTCAGCTCGATCAGGCCCGTCAGGTGCTGAACCGGCACGGTCCGGACGCCACTGCGTTGATTCCGGGGATGCGGGGCTGGGCGGAGGCCTGGCTGCTCGCCGGACGCGGCGACACCAGGGCGGCTGGTGAACTCGCGGTGCAGACCGCGGTGCACGCCGCAGCGGCCGGCGCGATCACCTCGGCCTCCTGGTACCTGGCCGACGCGGCCAGGTTCGGTGCGGCCCGGCTCGCCGCGGACTGTGCGGAGGGCCTGGCGGACCGCGTCCACTCGGACCTGGGGGCGGCCCGACTGGACGGGATTCGGGCTCGCGCCTCCGGGCGGGTCGAACCGTTGGTGTCGGCCGCTGAGGCGCACCAGCGGGTTGGGCTGTTCGGGCACGCCGGCGAGTTGGCCCAGTTGAGCCTGGACCGCGCATCTCGCCAACGCAGTAGGGTGAGCGACGGTGTGCAGCGCCGGGCCAGGTCTGTGGTGGCGGCCAGCCGGTCCGCCCTGGGGCATCCGACGACAGATCCCACCGGGCTGCCCGAACAACTCACCCGGCGGGAGACCGAGATCAGCCGGCTGGCCGCGAAAGGCCTGCGGGACAAGGATATCGCCGACGAACTCCGGCTCTCGGTGCGAACCGTCGAGAGCCATCTGGCCACGGCCTACCGGAAACTGGGGATTTCCTCCCGGCGCGAACTGGTGGAGATCCTGGGCGGCCGGACCGATCTGCGCTGACCGTCAGCCATCCGCCTTGCTCTGCGGGGGAACCCGAACGACGTCGCCGGCCTGCGGAATACCCCTGCTGACCCGGTGCCAGCCGCCGGCCGCGGACCTGAGGTCGTAGTTGCTGAACGACGTCGGGGTGGTGACGAAGCCGGGGGTGCCGTCCAGATGATCGGCGACGGTGAAATGCAGGTGGTTCGCATCGGGGTCAATCATTCCCGTCGAACCGGCCCTGGCGATCGGCGCGCCACCGGTGATCACCTCCCCCAGGGCCGGGACGATGCTGTGCTGCTGGACGTGCAGGTAGGTCGCGTGCTCGCCCGGCGCCTGCTCGACATGGACGATGTTGGGCTTCGAGGTGCCGGGCGGGTTGCTGTCCTCCACTCCCGAAATCCGTCCCGCCGCCGCCGCGAACAAGGGCGCCCCGCCGGTGCCGCCGGGATAGCTGCCGCCGTTGCCGTCCGGCTCGTGCGCGAGCACGAAGTCCCAGCAGAATGACGCATAGCCGACGTGGTGGGCGGCAGCTGTTTCGATGCCGTTGACCACCAACCATTCCTCGCCGGGACGGAACGGCAGCTGCATCGGGCGGTGCTGGGAGGGCAGCGGCAGCAGGGCGGCGTCGGCGGCGCTGTTCCAGTTCGACGAGGTGACCACCCGGTGGGCGGCGCCGTGCAGACTCACCGACCGCGCCGGCTTGGGCACCGCCTGCCGGCCGTCGAGGTTGAACCAGGCCATCAGGTCCGGCTCGTCGCCGGTCAATCGGGACGGCGACCCGGCCAGCGTCGTGATCTGCTGCGGGGAAAGGGCTTTGGCGAAGATCGCGATGTCGTCGAGGAAGCCGAAATACTGCGCACTGTGCCCGTTGATGCTCTGGCCGGTCGTGCGTCTGCCGAATCGGACGGTCCCCCGGGGCAGGCCGGGATCGTCGCGCCGAACCGTCATGCCGGGACCGATCAGCGCCCCGTTCAGGTACAGCTCGAAGATCATCCGCTCTGCCGAGACCGCCACCCGCACCGCAAGGTGGTACCAGCGACCGGCGATCAGCGGGGCCCGATAGGTGGTGATCCCGGACCCGGCCGCCAGCAGCAGTTTGGTGCCCTCACCGCCGAAGTGCCAGTCGCTCTGCCCGACGGTGAACATTCCGGATCCGTTCTCGGCGATCAGCGGCCCCTCGAAGGCTCGCGGGAATTGCGGCATGAACCGGGTGACCCAGGTGTGATCGCGATCGAAGAACGCGGAAAAGCTCAGATTGGTGTCGATATGACCCTGCCACCCCGTCGCGACAGCCATGTGTGTGATCCGTTCTTCTCGCGGTGTCTGTGCCGGCAGCGGTGGCCGGTGCAGGCCAGTGAAGCGCCCGCGGGCCGCGGTGGTATCCGTACCGAGTACGGAGATTCTGCTGGTCTGATTACGGATGTGGTCCCCGGGTTGCGCCGGATAGATTCTCTGCCAACCGAACCGCGGGACGGCACCCAACTCAGTGGTCGCTTCGACACCCGCGGACATGCTCCCGGCCCTTTCCAGGGGTCGGCTGGGAGATGCTCACCATGGGCTTGCAGATGCTGGAACGGGCGGCCGCGCTCGAGGATCTCCAGGCGGCCGCCGGCGAGGCAGCGGCCGGGCGGGGGTCGGTGCTGGCGATCAGCGGCGAGGCCGGCATCGGCAAGACCACCTTGTTGCGGGCGTTCCTGGCCGACATCCCGCGGGGTTGGCGGGTTCTCACCGGTGCGTGCGACGACCTGTTGACCGCCCGGCCCCTCGGACCCCTGCGGGACGCCGCGTCCGGCATCGGCGGCCCCCTGGAAGAGGCGCTGCTGTCCACCCGCACCGAGGAGGTCTTCAGTACCCTCGTTGCCGAACTTCGTCGGCTCGCCCCGGTCATCCTCGTCATCGAGGACCTGCACTGGGCCGACGACGCGACGCTCGACGTCCTTGCCTACCTGGTCCGCCGGATCGAATCGCTGCCGGCGGTGCTGGTGACCACCTTCCGTGACGACGGATCCGTCGGTGAGCACCCGCTTTTCGGGCTGCTGGGAGCGCTGGCCTCCTACCGGGTGCACCGACTGTCGCTGGCACCGTTGTCGGCGCAGGCGGTCGAAGTCCTGGCCCGGGACACCGAATGGGCAGGTTCCGCCCTGCACGCCGTCACCGGGGGCAACCCGTTCTACGTCACCGAGACACTCGCCGCACCGCGGTCGGCCGACGTCCCCGAAACTGTCGCCCAATCTGTCGTGGCCAGGGTGCGCCGCCTCGGTGCACGCACCCGCCGAGCCCTGGAACAGCTCAGCATCGTGCCGAGGATGGTCGAGTTCGAACTCGCCGACAGCCTGTTGGGCGACGAGCTGAGCGCGCTGGACGAGGCCGAGGAGTGCGGGGTGATCGAGGTGCGGGCGGGCGGCATCGCGTTCCGGCACGAGCTGGCCCGGCGGGCTGTGCAGCGCAGCGTGCCCCGGTTGCGGCGGCGGGCCTTGCACGGCGCGGTGACCACGGTCCTGATCGGCCGCCAGGAGCCGGATCTGGCCCGGATCGTGCACCATGCGGTCCAGGCCGGTGACGTGGAGGCGGTGTGCCGGTACGCCCCGGCGGCCGGTCGGGAATCCGCCGTCGCCGGTTCTCACCGTCAGGCCCTCGCGCATTTCGAATCCGCGCTGCGGTACGCCGATCGGATGGCTCCCGTCGATCAGGCGCGGGTCCTGGACGACTACTCCTGGGAGCTCTACAACGCGCACCGCTTCACCGAGGCGATCCTGGCCAGCGCTCGCGCGGTACAGACCTTCAAGAGCGTCGGTGACACCGCACGACTCAGCGAGGCACTGATCCGGATGTCGCGGCACCAGTACATGCAGGGGGCGATCGAGGAGGCGCTGGCGGCCGGCCGGCAGGCCATCGAGGTCCTCGACCGGACCGGCGGGTCGTTGCCGCGCGCGTCGGCGGCCACCAACCACGCGGCCCTGCTGGCGCTCGCCGGTGATCCCGCGGACGCCACCGCTGCGCTGCACCGCGCGGCACAGCTTGCCGAACGGGACGGCCGGTCCGACCTGATCTGCCTGTGCCGCAACTACGAGAGCATCGCCCGGTCCGACCTCACGCCGTCGGGTCGGATCGGCGTGTTGACCGAGAGCCTGCACCTGGCGCTCGATCTCGGACTGCACGAACTCGCCGCCCGCGGATACACCAACCTCGTCGAAATGCTCTACCGCTACGGACGTTTCGAGGAGCTGGGGACGATCCTCGAGGACGGCCTCGACTTCACGGCCGATCACGGATTTTCCTCCCATGCCTACAACCTGCAGGTCCATCGGGCCCTGCTGCTGATGCGCTCCGGGGAATTGGCCGAGGCCGAATCCGCGCTGCAGGCCGCCATCGACGAACGCAGTGACCCGGGCATGCTGCACGTCTACAGCACACCCACGCTGGCCAGAGTGCGCATGCGGCGTGGCATGCCCGGGACGCCGGAGGACCTGCAGGCCGCCTGGGCCGGCGCTCGCGACCTGCGGATGGTGACCGGCCTGGGTTTCGCCGGCACCGCGCTGGCCGAGTGGGCGCTTCTGGCCGGCCGACCCGACGTCGCGGCCGCAACTCTGCACCAGTGGTCGGAGCACGCCGATCGGCCGGCGGCCGGTCCGATCACGGCGGAACTGCTCCGGTACAGCCAACGGGCCGGTGTGGATGTCGGCCGCGTCGAGATCCCGCCGGATTGCCCGCCCGCCCTTGCCGCGGGTCTGCGAGGCGACTGGCGGCGGGCGGCGCAGGAGTGGTCGGCGCTGGGTGACAGCTACGAGGCGGCGCTGGAACTGGCCGAGTCGGGGTTAATCGAGGAGACCTTGGAAGCGCTGCGCCTGCTGGATCGGATCGACGCCTCCGCGGCGGCCACCCTGGTGCGGCGCCGGCTCAAGCAGCTCGGGGTCAAGGTCGTCCCGCGCGGCCCGATGGCGCAGACCAGGGCCAACCCGGCGGGCCTGACCCCTCGGCAGCTCGATGTGTTGGAGCTGCTGTCCGCCGACCTGACCAATGCGCAGATCGCCGGCGAGCTCTTCCTGTCCGTGCGGACCGTCGACCACCATGTGTCCTCGATTCTGACCAAGCTCGGCGTGCAGTCCCGGTCACATGCGAAATCGGCCGCCGGGATGCTGCTGGCGCAGTCGGCGTGAATTAGGCATCCATCGCCCATGTGACGTCCCGGCAGCACCGGTAGAACGAAGCGATGAGCTCCTCGTCACCGGCCACCGCCGATCCCGCCGACCTGACCGAACACCGGGTCGTGCACCGCGCCGTGTCCACCGATCTGGCACGGCTGGCATCGGTCGTCCCGGCGATCGACAGGGGCGGCAACCGCGACCAGCCGCGGTCGAGGGCTTTCGACGACTACCTCGCAGCCCTCGCGATCATCGTCGAGCGACACCTGCGGATCGACGACGAGTGCCTGCCCGAGTTGTTCGCAGGGGTGCGGATCAGGCCACCGATCCCGCCGCGCGCCGATGCCCGGCAGCTGCTCCGGCTGCTGGAACGGGCCGGTTCGCCGGACGCGCGGGGCGGCGCACTGGGCGACGCTCTGATGACCTCGGCGCGACTGGCCGGACGACTGTTCGACGACCAGGAGTCCACCCTGTTCCCGTCGATCCAGCGACATGCCCGGGTCTGCGACGTGCGCCGGGTCCAGGAGCGGTATCGCGCCGAGCTCCCGGCGGGGATGCTGGCGTTCGTCATCCCGTGGACCGTGCGTCATGCCACCCCGCACGAGCTGGACCGCCTGACGGACCCCGCACTGTGCGTGACCTACAAGATCTTCGCGCGACGGTTCGAAGCGTTGGAGTACAGGGTGTTCGGGGACGGACCGGGTGTTCGGGGACGGACCGGCTGAGCGTCGGGGCCGCTGACCGTATCCTCCGCTGGTGACCAGCCCGACTCCCGCCGCCGGCTCCCGCTGGCTCGTGACGACCGCGGTCCTGCTGCTCGCGATCAACCTGCGACCGATCGTCAATGCACTGGGCGCGGTCATTCCCGAGCTTCGGGCGGACACCGGATTGCCGGCCGCGACCACCGGCGTGCTGCTGTCACTGCCCACTCTCGCGTTCGCGGTGATGGGTCTGACGGCCCCGGTACTTGCCGCGAGATTCGGCTCGCACCGGACCGTGGTGCTGGCGCTGCTGGCGTTGATCGCCGGCCAGCTGGTCAGATCTGTCGTCCCCGGCACCGCGGCCCTGTTCGTCGGTTCGCTGATCGGGCTGGCCGGCATCGCGGTCGGCAATGTGCTGCTGCCCGGCCTGGTGCGGCTGCACTTCCCGGACCGGATCCCGCTGATGACGGCGGCGTACACCACCCTGCTGACGATCGGTGGTGCTGCTGCCGCCGCGGCGACCCTGCCGATCGAACGAGCGGTCGGCGGCGACTGGCGAACCGGTCTCGGGATGTGGGCCGGGGTGGCCGTTGTCGCCCTGATCCCCTGGCTGCTGCTGATCCGTGGTCAGGCGACGAAGGGGCCGGCACCGTCCGCCGGTCGCCGCCTTCCGCTCTCGGCGCTGGGCAGAACCCGGGTGGCCTGGGCGTTGGCCGTGTACTTCGGCTGCCAGTCGATGGTGGCGTACGTGGTGTTCGGCTGGCTGTCGCAGATCCTCACCGATGAGGGGATGTCCGACACCGCCGCCGCCGCGCAGGTGGGCATTGCGATCGCGGTGGGCATTCCGCTGGCCGCGCTGGTACCGCCGCTGCTGGGCAGGGTCGGCAGGCCGGCCTTACTGGTGATCGGCCTGTCGGCCTGTTATCTGGCCGCGTTCATCGGGCTGCTGTTCGTCCCACCGGAATTCGTGTGGCCGCTCTCGGTGCTGATCGGGGTCGGGACCGGCGCCTTCCCGCTGGCCCTGACGTTGATCGCGCTGCGGTCCAGGACGTCGATGGCCACCACGTCGCTGTCGGCCTTCACCCAGTGCTGCGGCTACCTGATCGCTTCGGTCGGGCCGATCGGTTTCGGCATCCTGTACGACGTCAGCGGCGGGTGGACCGCACCGCTGCTGGCACTGTGCGGTGTCGTCGTCGTCCAGGCGGTTGCCGGGTGCCTGGCCGTTCGGCCGCGGTTCGTGGAGGACGAGCTACCGGCCACCCACACCTGACGCCCCCGCCGACCAGTCGCCTCCGACGAAGTCGTGAGGCGCCAATCAGCACTGCGAGCAAGTCAGCCGCACTAGGCAGACATGCTCAAGTCGCCTCCGACGAAGTCGTGAGGCGCCAAAGAGCACAGAGAGCGAGTCTGCCCGCACTAGGCAGACACGCTCTGGACAGCCAGCAGGGCGGTGGCCAGCGCGGCGCGTCCCTCACCGCGACCGGTGAGCCCCAGACCGTCGGTGGTGGTTCCGGCCACCGACACCGGCGCGCCGATCACCTCGGACAGCACGCGTTCGGCCTCGGCGCGCCGCGGCGCCAACCGGGGCCGGTTCGCGATCACCTGCACCGAGGCGTTCAGCACCGTGAACCCGGCGGCCCGTACCCGTTGCCGGACCTCGGTCAGCAGGGTGGCGCCCGAGGCGGCCGCCCAGCGTGGGTCGTCGGTGCCGAAGACGGCGCCGAGATCGCCGAGACCGGCCGCGGTCAGCAGTGCGTCGCACAGCGCGTGGGCGGCGACGTCGCCGTCGGAATGCCCCGAGCAGCCATCGGTGTCGGCGAACAGCAGACCGGCCAACCAGCACGGTCGACCGGCCTCGATGGGGTGCACGTCGATTCCGCTGCCCACTCGGATGGCCGGTGGTGTCGGGCCGGTGTCGGGTGCCATCAGCCGCTCCGCTTCCGCCAGGTCCGCCGCGGTGGTGATCTTGAACGCCGCCCGGTCACCCGGCACGGCGCTGACCGGAACCCCCAGGGCGTCGACGAGCGCGGCGTCATCGGTGGCGCTCTGCCGGTCGACGGCGGCCGCCGCGTGCGCGGCCCGCAGCACGTCCGCGGCGAAGCCCTGCGGGGTCTGCACCACCCGGAGCGAGCCGCGGTCGACGACGCCCGCGAGGGTGCCGTCCGGATGGGTGGACCGCATGGTGTCGACGACCGGCAGCACGGGAACCACCGCCTGATCCCCGTCACGAACGGCGTCGATGACGGCACGGATCAGCGGCTCGGGGGCGAACGCCCTGGCAGCGTCGTGGACCAGGATCACGTCGGCGTCGCGTCCGGCGTGGGCGAGTGCCGCTGCCACCGATGCCGTCCGATCGGCGCCGCCGACGACGACGCCTGCCCGGTCGCCGAGCAGCGCCCGGGTGCGGGCCAGCTGATCGGCGGCCACCGACACGATGACCCGATCGACGCCCGCGGTGAGCAACCGGTCCACGGCGTGCACGAGTAGTTCTCGACCGGCAACGACCACGAACGCCTTGGGCACGGAAGCGCCCAGGCGTTCGCCGGTTCCGGCTGCGGGAACAAGAGCAACGACGCTCACGTCGGCGCGGCGGTCCCGATCAGCAGGTCCGGCCGCGTGAGACTCATCGCCGCCGGACCCACTCCCGATCAGGAAGCCAGTACCTCGTCGAGAATGCCTTCGGCCTTCGGCTCGTCGGTGCCCTCCGCGAGCGCGAGCTCGGACACCAGAATCTGCCGGGCCTTGGCCAGCATCCGCTTCTCACCTGCGGACAACCCGCGTTCCCGGTCGCGACGCCACAGGTCGCGGACGACCTCGGCAACCTTGTTCACATCGCCGGAGGCCAGCTTCTCCAGGTTTGCCTTGTACCGACGCGACCAGTTCGTCGGCTCCTCGGTGTGCGGCGCGCGCAACACTTCGAAGACGTGATCCAGACCGGTCCGGTCGACGACATCACGGACGCCGACGATCTCGGCGTTGTCCGCTGGAACCTTCACGGTCAGGTCGCCCTGGGCGACTTTGAGGACCAGATAGAGCTTCTCGACACCCTTGACGGTCCGAGTCTCGGTGGCCTGGATGAGTGCTGCCCCGTGGTGGGGGTAGACAACGGTTTCACCAACATTGAAAACCATGAGCGTTCAAGACCCCTTTCGCTCAGACCAGTTTAGCACGAGCTCAGTCGGACTCCGACCTGTTGTCGCAGGTCAGGGCCTATGCAGCTACTTGACAAACGGTGAGGCCGCGTGCATCCGACCTGCCGGGTCCGCTGGGGAGGTCCGGCGGGGATCATCACCGGGCCGCCCAAGGCGCGCCCACCGCGCAGAGCCACCCTTCCGGCGGCTAACCTCATCCCTAGCTCATGCACCGCGTGCGTGCCGCACCAGTCCAGAAGAGGGGAACCGCCGTGTCCCGCACCGCCCGCCTTCCGCGTCGCGTGCTCGTTCCGACCACCATGGCGATCTTCACCGCGGCCGCCCTCACGCTGAGCGGTTGCGCCGCGGGGCAGTACTCGCAGACCGCCGACCAGGTCGCTGCGATCGACGGGGCAAATGGCACGGTCGGCGACATCGCAGTGCTCAACGCCCGTCTCGCACCAACCATCCGCGAGGACTACGCGGCCGGCACCGATGCGCAGCTGTTGCTCTGGATCTCCAACGACAGCCTGCAGTCGGACACCCTGACCGGGATCAGCACCTCCGCTGCCGAGTCCGTCGACATCGTCGGGGATCCGACCGTTCCCGGTCAGACGCTGGCCGATTTCGCCACCGAGAACGGCACCGAAGTCACCGTCACCGGATTCCTGCAGGACCAGTACTACGGCGTGTCGATCCCGATGACGTTCTCCTTCGCCAACGCCGGCACGCTGAACTTGAACATCCCGATCGAGGTGCCCGCCGAGCGCTCGACCGACCGCGAGACCGTCAACATCCTGCCGCCACATCCCGTGCCGATCTGGGAAGAGGGACAGCACGGCGAGCAAGCGGCCGGCGGCGACGAGATCGATGGCGCCCAACCCACTGAAGACGCAGGTCACTGACCCAGGAGCGGTCGACACCGATCCCCGCTCCTGGCGAGTTTTCGTACAAGTGTCGGACCCGCCGTCTAGGGTCGCACCATGAGATCAACCAGCGCCGACCGCTCGTCCCGGCCCGGCAAATCGGCGGCCAAGTCGGCCTTCCGCTGCACCGAGTGCGGCCTGGAGGCCGCCAAGTGGCACGGTCGCTGCCCGGAATGCCAGGCGTGGGGAACCCTGCTGGAGGCGGGACCGGCCGCGGTGACGATCCGGCGGGTGACGGCGGGCCCGGTGACAAATCCCGCGCAGCGCATCGACCAGGTGTCGGCCGATCGGGTCAGCCCGCAGGCCAGCGGGATCGGCGAACTCGATCGGGTGCTGGGCGGCGGGCTGATACCGGGTGCGGTCATCCTGCTCGCGGGTGAACCGGGGGTGGGCAAGTCCACCCTGCTGCTCTCCGCCGCCGGCACGTGGGCCGCCGCCGGGCAGGGCCCGGTGCTGATCGTCAGCGGTGAGGAGTCTGCTGCGCAGGTCCGGCTGCGGGCCGACCGGATGGGGGCCCTGCACCCGGACATCTTTCTGGCGGCCGAGAGCGACCTGTCGGCCGTGCTCGGCCAGGTGGACCAGGTCGACCCGCGGCTGCTGATCGTGGATTCCGTCCAGACGATCGCCTCCGGTGAGGTGGAGGGCAGCGCGGGCGGGGTGAGCCAGGTACGGGCGGTGGCTGCCGCACTGTCGGCGGTGGCCAAGGAACGGAACATGGCCTGTGTGCTGGTCGGTCACGTGACCAAGGACGGCGGCATCGCCGGGCCCCGGGTGCTGGAGCACCTGGTGGACGTGGTGCTGCAGTTCGAGGGCGACCGACACTCCAGCCTGCGGACGGTGCGCGGGGTCAAGAACAGGTACGGCCCCTCGGACGAGGTGGGCTGCTTCCAGATGGTGCCCGACGGCATTGTCGGCCTGGCGGACCCTTCCGGCCTTTTCCTGACGGCCCGGCGCGCACCGGTACCCGGAACCTGCGCCACGGTCACCCTGCAGGGCCGTCGTGCCCTGCCCGCCGAGCTGCAGACCCTGGTCACGCCAAGCAGCGCAGAGGCCAGCAGGCGGACGGTGTCCGGCCTGGACTCGGCGCGGGCCGCCATGGTGATCGCCGTCCTGCAGCGTTGGGGTGGCGTCCAGCTCTCCGGGAAGGACGTGCTGGCGGCGACCGTCGGCGGGGTGAAGACGACGGAGCCGGCGGCCGACCTGCCGCTGGCGCTGGCCATCTGGTCGTCGGTGCGGGACATCCCGCTGGCGGCGGGGTTGGTCGTCATCGGCGAACTCGGGCTCGCTGCCGACGTTCGCCCGGTCCCGGGAATCTCCCGGCGACTGATCGAGGCCGCCCGGCTGGGGTTCGACCACGCGCTGGTCCCGGAGGGTGCCGGAGCGGACCGCCCAAAGGGCATGCGGGTGGACGAGGTAGCCAACCTGGGTGATGCGTTCCGGTCGCTGGGCAACGACGATGGCGTCGTGCAGTGGCTGCGTCGTCGCAGCGGGTAGGCCCACGGACTGACGCGACCTGTTCGTCGCCGCCCTAAACTGGCACGAAACGCAGGTAGGGGGAGGGCTGGGGTGGAAGAACGGATGAGCGTCGCCGCGCACCGTGCTGTTCTGGCCAGGGTCGCCCCTGGCACTCCGTTGCGCGACGGCCTCGAGCGGATCCTGCGGGGTCGGACCGGCGCGCTGATCGTTCTCGGCTTCGACCAGGGAGTCGAGGACCTGTGCGACGGCGGGTTCCGGCTCGATGTCGAGTTCTCGTCCACCCGGCTGCGCGAGCTGGCCAAGATGGACGGCGCCGTCGTGCTGAACGACGATGCCACCCGGATCCTGCGGGCCAACGTTCAGTTGACGCCGGATTCCACGATTCCGACTGTCGAATCCGGTACCCGGCACCGCACCGCAGAGCGCACCGGCCTGCAGACCGGCCATCCGGTGATCGCGGTCAGTCATTCGATGTCGATCATCAACCTGTACTTCGGCGGGCGACGGCACGTGGTGGCCGATCCGCCCACCATCCTCGGCCGGGCGAATCAGGCGCTGGCCACCCTGCAGCGCTACAAGTTCCGCCTGGACGAGGTGGCGCGGGCGTTGTCGGCGCTGGAGATCGAGGACTTCGCGACACTGCGGGACGCGATGACCGTGCTGCAGCGATTGCTCATGGTGCGCCGCATCGCCGACGAGCTGACCAGCAATGTCATCGAACTCGGCACCGACGGCCGGCTCCTCGGCCTGCAGCTCGACGAGATGCTCAGTGGCACACAGGGTCTTCAGGAGCTGCTGATCCGCGACTACCTCCCGCCCGAGCAGCGTCCCGATCAGGTCGACGACATCGTCGCGGCGCTGGACGAGCTCGACGAGGTCACGCTGCTCGATCTGACCGCGGTGGCCAGGGTGCTGGGTCTGAACACCTACGGCGACGCGCTCGACGCCGGGGTGAGCCCGCGCGGGTACCGGCTGCTGGCCGGCATTCCGCGGGTACCGCCGGCCGTCCTGGACCGACTGATCCAGCACTTCGGAAACCTCCAGGGCCTGTTGGCCGCGACGGCCGCCGATCTGCAGGCCGTCGAGGGCGTAGGGGAAGCCAGGGCCAGGGTTGTCCGGGAGGGGTTGTCCAGGCTGGCGGAGTCGTCGATCGTGGATCGATACGGCGCCGCCCTGTAGAGAGCGGCGGTGAGCGGGCGCCGGTGTCGTGGCCGAGTCAGCCGGTGATGGCGAAGGCCGCGGGCGGGCTGCTCAGGCCGCCCAGTTGTGCGACAACGGTGTAGTCACCGGCCGGGGCGGTGGCCCGCTCCCCCACGCAACCGGGCAGTGAGGTCGTCCCCGACCACTTGATCGTGTACTTCACGCTCTCGCCGACGGCCAGTTCCCTGACCTCGGTGCCCTCGCCGGGGAAGCAGTCGGCGGTCGACCACATCCGGGTGCCGTCGGCGGCGCTGACGGTGAACGTCTGAGTCGTGCCGGAAAGGTCCTGCTGGCAGGGCTGCGTGCCGGTGTTGGTGACGACCATGCCCAGCAAGGGTTGGCTGCCCGCGGAGAAGCTCGGCGCTGCGGTCACTGCCGTGATCGAAACGGACTCTGCCGCACAGATCAGCTTGCCTGCGGCGTCGTAGGACGGCGGCGCGGGCTGCGGTGACGGCGCCGGAGCAGGCGCTGGTTCTGGGGCCGGGGCTGCGGGGTCGGCAGGCGGGGTGGCCTCTGCGGGTGGAACGGCCGCCGCGGCGGCTGCGGCTGCGGCGGCTGCCGCCGGGTCGACTGCTGCGGCGGCAGGATCGGTGGTCGCGGCCGGGTCGGTGGCGGGTGCGGCCGGCGGCACCGTCGACGAGGCGATGGGCGACGGCGTGGGCGATGGAACCGTCGACCTGGACGGGCCGCTCGACGCAGCCAGCACGCCGGTCATCGTTGGCGCAGCAGAGGTCTCGACTGTTGCGGCGGTCGGTTCCTGCCCCGCCGCGGACCGCGACGTCCGGCTCGCCAGGAACCACACCACCCCGACCAGCACGGCAACCGCCAGCACCACGATGAGGACTCGACGGATCCAGTACACCCTCGGATTGAGAGGGCCAACGGGGTGCATCACGGATGCGACGGTAGTCTCGGACCGTCGAGTTTCCGGGGAGCAACGCCGAGGAGTGCACTGTGACGGCCATCGACGAGATGTTGGAGCGCAACAAGACCGCCGCGGTGTATCACCCCTCCGGTCTCGGACCGTCGCCGCTCAAGGGCCTGGCCATGGTGCTCTGTATGGATTGTCGGGTGGATGCCCATGTGGCGTTCCAACTCAACCCGGGCGAGATCCACCTGATGCGGAACGCCGGTGGGGTGGTCTCCGACGACGTCATCCGCTCACTCGCTATCTCGCAGCATGCGCTGGGTACCCGCGAGGTGATGATCGTGCACCACACCGACTGCGGTCTGGCCAAGCTGCAGGAGGACGACTTCCGGGCCCAGCTGGCCAGGTTCGCCGGCTACCGCCCCACCTGGTCCGTCCAGGCGTTCAAGGATCCACACGATTCGGTCCGGGAATCGCTGCGACGCGTTCGCGACTCCCCGTTCCTGCATCACACCGACGAGATCCGCGGCTTCATCTTCGACGTGGAAACCGGCCTGCTGGAAGAAGTTTTCGTCGACGAGGCCACACCAACGGGCCAGCTCGCACCGGCGGCCACCCCGCCGCCCGATTCGGCAGAGGCCGGCGACACCGGTCCTTGAACGCGGACCGCCTGGCTGCTGATCCGGCGGCGGAACCGGCCGGACCGCTGGATCCCGATCTGCTGATCGCCTTCTTCGACCAGCACGGCCGGGATCTGCCCTGGCGGGATCCGGCAGCGTCGCCGTGGGCCGTGTTGGTCAGCGAGGTGATGCTGCAGCAGACCCCGGTGATCCGGGTGCTGCCGGTCTTCACCGACTGGCTGCGGCGGTGGCCTTCGCCGCCCGCTCTCGCCGCGGACTCCCCAGCGTCGGCGATCCGGATGTGGGGGCGGCTGGGCTATCCGCGGCGCGCCCTGCGACTGCACGCCGCAGCCACGGCGATCACGGTCGACCACGCCGGCGTGGTACCGAACGCTGTCGACATCCTGCTCACCCTGCCGGGGATCGGCGAATACACCGCTCGCGCCGTCGCCGCGTTCGCGTTCGGTGCGCGCACCCCGGTGGTGGACACCAACGTGCGTCGCGTGCTGTCCCGGGCGGTGCGCGGCGTCGATCAACCCCGCGAACCGGCCACCGCTGCCGATCGGGTGGAGATGACGACACTGCTGCCGGCGGAGCCTGCGCGGGCCGCCCGGTTCTCGGCGGCCGTGATGGAACTCGGTGCATTGGTCTGCTCCGCCCGGTCGCCGTCGTGCGGATCCTGCCCCCTGGGCGATCGTTGTCGTTGGCGGCTGGCCGGCGCCACGGTCGGCGAGGCGAGGCGGGAGGTCCAGCCGTGGCACGGCACCGACCGGCAGGTCCGTGGGCAGATCATGGCGCTGCTGCGGGCGAGCCACGGCCCGCTTTCCGCGGCCGAGATCGGGCAGCTGGAGGTCGAGGCAGCCCAGATGGAGCGCTGCCTGACCGCACTGGTCGCCGACGGACTGGTGGTCCGGGTCGGCGATGCCCACCTCGGCCTGCCGGACTGAGCTGCGAGTCCCCCACCGGCCGAAGAGCACTTCGGCCCGTCTCCCTGGTGGGAAACGGGCCGAAGTGCTCTGCCTTAGTTCAGCGTTCGGTGATCACTGCGGTCAGACGGCCTCGCCGGCATCGGTGGCCAGCCCGACGGGGACCGACTCCGGCACCGGTGACGGCCTCGGCTCACCGTGGAAGGTGAACTCCGCGTCCTTACCCTCACCCTCGACGTCCACCAGAATGATGTGGCCAGGACGGATCTCGTCGAACAAGATCTTCTCCGAGAGCTTGTCCTCGATCTCCCGCTGGATCGTCCGACGCAGCGGCCGGGCACCCAGCACCGGGTCGAACCCGCGCTGCCCGAGCAGCGTCTTCGCGGCGTCGGTGACCTCCATCGTCATGTCCTTGTTCGCCAACGCGCCCTCGACCCGCTTGAGCATGAGATCGACCATCCGGTTGATCTCTTCGGTGGTGAGCTGGTGGAACACGACGACATCGTCGATCCGGTTGAGGAACTCCGGGCGGAAGTGCCGCTTCAGCTCGTCGTTGACCTTCTGCTTCATCCGGTCGTAGTTCGACTCCGCATCGTTGCCCTGGGCGAAGCCGAGGGACACCGACTTGGAGATGTCCTGGGTGCCCAGGTTCGAGGTGAACACGATGACGGTGTTCTTGAAGTCGACCGTGCGACCCTGACCGTCGGTGAGCCGACCGTCCTCCAACACCTGCAGCAGCGTGTTGTAGATGTCCTGGTGCGCCTTCTCGATCTCGTCGAACAGCACCACGGAGAACGGCTTGCGGCGCACCTTCTCGGTGAGCTGCCCGCCCTCTTCGTAGCCGACGTACCCGGGAGGGGCACCGAAGAGCCGCGACGCGGTGTACCGGTCGTGGAACTCACCCATGTCGACCTGGATCAGCGCGTCCTCGTCACCGAACAGGAACTCGGCGAGCGCCTTGGTCAGCTCGGTCTTACCGACACCGGACGGGCCGGCGAAGATGAACGAGCCGGACGGCCGCTTCGGGTCCTTCAGGCCGGCCCTGGTCCGGCGGATCGCCTGGGACACCGCCTTGACCGCCTGGTCCTGGCCGATGATCCGCTTGTGCAGCTCATCTTCCATCTTCAGCAGTCGGGTGGTCTCCTCCTCGGTCAGCTTGAAGACCGGGATACCCGTCCAGTTCGCCAGTACTTCGGCGATCTGCTCGTCGTCGACCTCGGAGACGACGTCGAGATCGCCGTCCTTCCAAGCCTTCTCCCGCTCGGACTTGCGAGCCAGCAGCTGCTTCTCCGAATCCCGGAGCGCAGCGGCCTTTTCGAAGTCCTGCGCATCGATCGCCGATTCCTTGTCCCGACGGACGTTCGCGAGCTTGTCGTCGAAGTCCCGCAGGTCCGGCGGCGCCGTCATTCGGCGGATCCGCATCCGGGCGCCGGCCTCGTCGATCAGGTCGATCGCCTTGTCCGGCAGGTAGCGGTCGCTGATGTACCGGTCGGCCAGGGTTGCCGCGGAGACCAACGCGTCGTCGGTGATGGTGATCCGGTGATGCGCCTCGTACCGATCGCGCAGGCCCTTGAGGATCTCGATGGTGTGCGCCACCGTCGGCTCACCGACCTGGATCGGCTGGAAGCGACGCTCGAGAGCGGCGTCCTTCTCCACGTACTTGCGGTACTCGTCCAGCGTGGTGGCGCCGATGGTCTGCAGCTCACCGCGGGCCAACATCGGCTTCAGGATCGAGGCCGCGTCGATCGCACCCTCGGCGGCACCCGCACCGACCAGGGTGTGGATCTCGTCGATGAACATGATGATGTCGCCGCGGGTGCGGATCTCCTTGAGCACCTTCTTCAGGCGCTCCTCGAAATCACCGCGGTACCGGGAACCGGCGACCAGGCTGCCGAGGTCGAGGGTGTAGAGATGCTTGTCCTTGAGGGTCTGCGGGACGTCGCCTCGGATGATCGCCTGGGCAAGGCCCTCGACCACCGCGGTCTTTCCGACGCCCGGCTCGCCGATCAGCACCGGGTTGTTCTTGGTGCGGCGGGACAGCACCTGCATGACCCGCTCGATTTCCTTCTCCCGGCCGATGACCGGGTCCAGCTTGCCCTCACGGGCCGACTGGGTGAGGTTGCGACCGAACTGGTCGAGCACCAGCGAGGTGGACGGGGTCCCCTCGGAGCGCCCGCCCTCGGCGGCCGCTGTCTCCTTGCCCTGGTATCCGGACAGCAGCTGCAGGACCTGCTGGCGGACCCGATTCAGGTCGGCGCCGAGCTTGACCAGCACCTGGGCGGCAACGCCCTCGCCCTCACGGATCAGGCCGAGCAGGATGTGCTCCGTGCCGATGTAGTTGTGGCCGAGTTGCAGCGCCTCGCGCAGGCTCAGCTCGAGGACCTTCTTGGCCCGCGGGGTGAAGGGGATGTGGCCGGACGGGGATTGCTGCCCCTGGCCGATGATCTCCTCCACCTGGGCACGGACGCCCTCCAACGCGATGCCGAGGGATTCCAGCGCCTTGGCCGCGACCCCCTCGCCCTCGTGGATGAGGCCGAGCAGGATGTGCTCCGTGCCGATGTAATTGTGGTTGAGCATCCTGGCCTCTTCCTGGGCCAGGACAACCACACGTCGCGCTCTGTCGGTAAACCGTTCGAACATCTGCACTCCTTACGGGCGTGCGCGGCTATGCGGTCGATTGCTCCACTCGTCCCGCTGCCACCACGATCGACGCGCCCGCCGATCGTCCGACAGTGGTTCACCCACTGTAGTCGGAGCTGCGGGCCCCTCGAAGCAGAGTCACGGACCGGTGACGACACTGCGCACCGTGCCGTCACTGCTGTTCAACGCTCCCCCAGCGGGTCTCGTTCCGCCAGATCGTCTGCTACGCCGTGGGCGAACAGGGCCGGTGTCAGCTGCCCCACAGACGGCGCTGCCCTCCAACGACACCGGCCCCCTCCGCGGGCTGCGGAAGGGGCCGGGTGGTCGGGCATTGGCGCCCGGTGGTGCTCCGATCAGTGCGCTTCTTCGAAGGCAGCGAGCACGCTGGCCGACAGCCGGCCGCGCTCGGACACCTCGTGCCCGTTGGCGCGGGCCCACTCACGGATGGCGGCGGTCTGCTCACGGTCGGGAGCGGTCCTGGCGCCACGAGGGGCCTTGACCGCCTTGACCGCCTTGGGACGCCCCGGGCCGCGGCGTCCGCCGTCGACCCGACGGGCGCTCGCAACGTAGCCGGCCAGCGCGTCACGCAGCTTCTCGGCGTTGCTGTCGCTCAGATCAATTTCGTACGACGCCCCGTCAAGGGCGAACGAAACGGATCCAGATGCCTCGGATCCGTCAAGATCGTCCACGAGTGTGACGGTGGTCATGGTTGCCATGCTTGTTCCTCCTAGAAAGCTTTCGTTTCCCCGAACGCCCAGAGTAGTGCCTATTTCCTGACGTTTCCACCATATCCGTCGATTGTTGACAACATGTCGCATCGAACGGGCGGCAATCGTCGATCCATTGCACACGCAACCAAACGGTGGACTCCGCGGCGCATCGCCGTGTGCACGGGGTTCGCAGCGACATTCGATCACCGACAATGTTCTCTATCGTGCGGTTTTGTTTCTGCAGGCGACGGTGTGGACGCCGGAAACCGGGTCGGCGCCCCGAGTAAGTTGTTGCCGCGAGCGAAAAACCCCGCCGATCAATCCCCCGGACGCACGAACGGAAACAGGATGGTCTCGCGGATCCCCAATCCGGTGAGCGCCATGATCAATCTGTCGATACCCATTCCGATCCCGCCGGACGGTGGCATTCCGTACTCCATCGCGCGCAGGAACTCCTCGTCCAGCACCATCGCCTCGGCATCACCCAGGCCGGCGAAACGCGCCTGATCGATAAAACGCTCACGTTGGACGACCGGGTCGACCAGTTCGGAGTACCCGGTCGCAGTTTCGATTCCGCGGATGTAGAGATCCCATTTTTCGGTCAAACCGGGCACATCGCGATGGTCGCGGGTCAGTGGGGACGTCTCGACCGGGAAATCCCGGACATAGGTCGGGGCTACCAACGAATCCACCACGAGCTCGTCGAACAATTCTTCGGCGAGTTTGCCGGGACCGTAGTGCGGCGCCACCGGCACCCCGGCCTTCTCGGCGAGCCCGACGAGGGTGGCCATCGGAGTCTCGACCGTCACCTCGACGCCGAGCGCCTCGGAAAGCGCGCCGTACAACGTGATCGACCGCCAGGTGCCGCCGAGGTCGAACTCCGTGCCGTCGGCGTGGACGGCCACGGTCGAACCATGGACGGCGATGGTCGCGTCCTGGATCAGGGCCGTCGTCACCTCGGCCATGCCGTTGTAATCGGTGTAGGCCTGGTAGGCCTCCAACATCGCGAACTCCGGGGAATGGGAGGAGTCGACACCCTCGTTGCGGAAGTTGCGATTGATCTCGAAGACCCGGTCGATTCCGCCGACCACCGCCCGCTTGAGGTAGAGCTCCGGAGCGATCCGCAGGTAGAGGTCCATGTCCATGGCATTCATGTGCGTGACGAACGGCCGGGCCGAGGCACCGCCGTGCAGGACCTGGAGCATCGGCGTTTCGACTTCGAGATAGTTACGCCCGTGAAGTGTCGCGCGGAGCGACCGGTTGACCACACTGCGCACCTGTACCGTCCGGCGGGCCTGCGGACGGACAATCAAATCGACGTAACGCTGGCGAACCCGGCTCTCCTCCGACAGCGGTTTGTGTGCAACCGGCAACGGCCGGAGGGCTTTGGCGGCGATCGCCCAGGAATCAGCCAACACCGACAGCTCACCGCGCCGGGAGGTGATGACCGTCCCGTGCACGAACAGATGATCACCGAGGTCGACCGCGGCCTTGAATGCCGCCAAAGAATCGGCGCCGACACTGGCCAGCGAGACCATCACCTGCAATTCGGTGCCGGTGTCACCGGCACCGCCCTCGCGCAGGGTGGCAAAACACAACTTGCCCGAGTTCCGCAGGAAGATGACGCGTCCGGAGATTCCGACCAATTCCCCGGTATCGGTGTCGGGCGGCAGGTCCGGGAATTTCTCTCTTAGTGACGCTAAAGTTGCTGTCCGGTCGACCGTCACCGGGTAGGGCTGGACCCCTTCTTCGAGCAGACGCTGCCGCTTGTCCCGCCGGACCCGCATCTGTTCGGGCAGGTCGTCGCCCTCGCCCACGGCTGGATTCGTCGGTCTCGTCACGGCTGAGAAGCCTACTGGGCGATGGCGACGCGTCAGACCGGCAGACCTGCCGGGGGACAATGGTGCGATGGCGGCGGCGGAACCCTGGGCGACGGCGTTCGAGAAGCGATTCCAGGCCACATCCTTCGACCGGCAGGCCGCCGAATACGCCCGCCTGCGACCCGGCTATCCCCCAGCTGCCCTGGACGCCGCCATCACCGTGCGGGCCGGCACGGTCCTGGACCTGGCGGCCGGAACCGGAAAACTGACCGGCGATCTGCTGGCCCGGGGCCTGGATGTGCTTGCCGTCGAGCCGCTTTTCGGCATGCTCACCGAACTCGGCCGGCACCATCCGGCAGCTCGGGCGATCTGCGGGACCGCGGAGAACATCCCCCTCGGTGATTCCGGTGTCGATGCCGTGCTGGTCGGCCAGGCGTTTCACTGGTTCGACCCGGAGCGGGCGCTGGACGAGATCGCCCGGGTGCTGCGGCCGGGCGGAACGCTGGCCCTGCTCTGGAACCACGACGACGAGTCCGATCCGTTCGTCGCGGAGATCTATGCGGCGCTGACGGCCGCCGGCCGACCGGTCGGCGGTAGCACCCGGCGGTCCACCGGTCCGGCAGCAGGCGGTGGCGACCCGGAGCCGCCGTTCCGCGGCCATCCGGCCTTCACCGATCCTGCGCCGGTCGAGATCGCCTGGCAGCGCAGGCAGAGCGTCCCCGACCTGATCGGATTGCTGAACACCTATTCGTACGTGATCCGCGCGACCGACCAGACCCGCGCCGTTCTGGCGATGGCCATCCGGGAGATCGCGCAACGCCGCGCACCAGGGCAGCAGGAACTCCTGATCCCGGTGACCTGCGAGGTCTGGCGGGCGACGCGCCGTTGACGAGTCCTACTCCACCGACGGACCTGCCGCCACCGACGGACCTGCCGCCGCCAACCGACCTGATCCCGCTGCCCCGCGCGCAGTGGCGGGACCTGGAGCAGGCGCACGCGGCCAGGGTGGACGAGCTGACCCGGGGACACCGGGAGCGGGTCGGCCGGCAGCTGCCGCACCCGGTCGAGGATTTCCTGTTCACCTACTACTCCCTGCGGCCGGGACAGCTGCGTCGGTGGTATCCGGGTGTCGGGGTCGCGCTGGCCGATGCTCCGGAACGGGCGGACTGGCGGTTCCACCGGGTGCTGGATCTCCCGTCGACCGGCCGCGCGCCGTCGGCGGCAGTGGCGGTCGATGTCGATGCGTTCCACCTGGCGCGTGGATCTTTGCTGGCCTTCACCGCCCGCCTGCTCACCGCCACCTCAGCGGCACCTGCCCAGTTCGGCTGTTTCGGATTGCACGAGTGGGCGATGGTGTACCGGCCGGACGCGCAGCAGCGGCGACACAGCGGGCGACAGCTGCGGCTGGGTCAGGACGGCACCGACGAGGTGGTCCGGACCCACCAGATCCGGTGCACCCACTACGACGCGTTCCGGTTCTTCACGGCATCCGCCCGACCGCGAAACCTGCTGCAGCCGAACCTGGATTCCCGTGCGGAACTGGAGCAGCCGGGCTGCCTGCACGCGTCGATGGACGTCTACAAGTGGGCCTACAAGCTGCTGCCCGCGGTGCCCAGTGCGTTGCTGCTCGACTGTTTCGTGCTGGCCCGAGACATTCGCGAGCTGGACATGCGGGCCTCCCCGTACGACCTCGCTGATCTGGGCTACCCGCCGGTCCGCATCGAGACCGCTGCCGGCAAAGCCGAATACGTCGCCGCCCAGCGGGGTTTCGCGGCCGACGCCCAGGTGCTGCGACAGCGGCTGTTACGGGTGGTCACCGGCCTACTGCGCTGAGGCGAGATCCGGCTGCCGGCCTTCAGCGGTCGAAACTCGGCGACCGGCAACAGTATTCGAGGAACAACGCGCCACCCACCATGACCACCGCGCCAACCAGGCCGATGATCGCGGTGATCCCGTCGGCCTGCGCTGCCAGCACGGACGACCAGGACGGCAGCACGTACAGCAGCACCCCTGCCCACAACCCGGCGACCGCCGCCCCGGCCAGGGATGACGCCTTGGCCGCCATCACCGCCCTCGCCGCGGTCAGCGGCGGTACCGGTTTGCGCGTCGGCATGCCGGTGGACGTTCGCTCCCTGGGCCGGATCCGGCTACGCAGGCCGATACCGACGACGGCCTCGCCGACCCCGACCAGCGCGGCGGCAAACCCGGCGAACCGGGGCAGCGGAGGCATCCGCTGGTAGTTGAGCCGCACCACCACGTAGGCCAGCACCAGGGCCACCAGGAAGACGGCCAACAGGTCCCTGGGCCTGGTGAACCCCATGCGATCCCGTTCGGCCGTCATCGCGGCTGTCCGACGGCGGCGCTGGGGTCAGTGCACATGCCCGACCCTGGTGATCCCGGTGGTGTCCAGCGCCTCCAGCAGATCGGCGATCGGGCCGGCCCCCGGCAGCTCTGCGGTCGGGTCGATCTCCGCCCAGGGCAGCAGCACGAAAGCCCGTTCCGCGGCCCGCGGATGCGGCAGGATCAGCTCGGGGTCGTCGCTGATCACCGGATGGCCGTGCACGTCGACCGCGATGACGTCGACATCCAGGGTCCGTGGCCCCCACCGCACGTCCCGCTGCCGGTCCGCGGCCTTCTCGAGTTGTTGGCAGCGCGCCCACCAGCCCGCCGGGTTGTGGACGTCGACGTCCTCGGCGATCACCGCGATGTTGTAGAAATCCTGCTGCGGCACCCCGCCCCACGGCGGGGTGCGGTAGATCGACGACACTGCGCGCACCGTCCGGCCGAGCGCCCGGACCGCGGTCTGCAGATGAGCCTTGCGGTCACCCAGGTTCGAGCCGAGCGACAACACCGCGCGGCTCACGACGCTCCACCTTCCGACCGGCCGCCTTCCGACCGGCCGCCTTCTGGCCGACGCAGGGACCGCCGGATGGTGACGCTCACGTCGGCGAACGTCAACGGGATCGGCGCCGAGGGTTTGTGGATGGTCACCTCGACGGCGTGCACCGGATACCGCTGCATCACCGCATCGGCGATCTCCCCGGCGACCGCCTCGATCAGGTCCTTCGATGGCCCGCCGACGATCCCGGCCGCCAATTCAGCCAGCTCGCCGTAGTGCACGGTCCTGGTCAGGTCATCGGTCCGGGCCGCATCCGACAACTCCAGCCACAGCGTGATGTCGACGAAAAACGTCTGTCCATCGCGCTTCTCGTGATCGAAGACACCGTGGTGGCCGAAGACCTCCAGCCCGGTGAGGGTGATCCGGTCAGCCATGCGGATGCGCCGATCCCGCGGGATGGGTCAGGACGTGTGCCGGCCGGACGCCGGTCATCGTCGCCGCAACCCGAACCGCGTCCAGCGACGCGGCCACCTCGTGCACCCGCACACCCCAGGCCCCGGCCGCCGCGGCCAGGGCGGAGACGGCCGTGGTCGCCGCCTCCCGACCGGCGGGTTGCCGCGGTCCCGCGGAATCCGCGAGCAGCGCGCCCAGGAATCGTTTCCGGGAAGCGCCGACCAGCACCGGGAAGCCCCAGCCGGGCGCATCCAGGCCGGTCAGCTGCGGCAGGGCCCGTAGCAACGCCCAGTTGTGGGCCGCGGTCTTGGCGAACCCGAGGCCGGGGTCCAGCACGATCGCCGACTCCTTGACGCCGGCCGCGACCGCGGCGTCGACCCGGTTCATCAGTTCGGCGCGGACATCCTGCACCACGTCCCGATAGTGGGCCAGCGTGTCCATGTCGGCGCTGTGTCCGCGCCAGTGCATCAGGATCCACGGCACTGCGGCGCCGGCGACCACGGCGGCCATCTCCGGGTCGGCCAGGCCGCCGGATACGTCATTGACGATCAGCGCACCTGCGTCCAACGCCGCTGCGGCGACGTGCGCCCTGGTGGTGTCGACGCTGCAGACGATGCCGGCACCGGCCAGGGCGGCGATCACCGGCACCACCCGCTCGGCCTCCACCGCGGCGCTGACCCGATGCGCGCCCGGCCGGGTCGATTCCCCGCCGACATCGATGATGTCGGCACCGTCCGCGGCCAGCTTGCGGCCCCGGGCGATGGCGGCCGCCGGGTCCAGGTACTGCCCACCATCGGAGAACGAGTCCGCGGTGACGTTCAGCACACCCATCACCGTGGCGCGGTCGACGGCCGGCTCAGCCACGTCGGTCACCGGCCCGTGATCAGGCTCATCGCCTCGGCGCGCGTCCGGTCCTGCGATTGGAAGATCCCGCGCACCGCAGACGTGGTGGTCACGGCACCCGGCTTGCGCACCCCGCGCATGGCCATGCACAGGTGCTCCGCCTCGATCACCACGATCGCCCCGGCCGGCTCCAGTCGGTGCACCAACGCGTCGGCGATCTGGGTGGTCAGCCGCTCCTGCACCTGGGGGCGCTTGGCGAATCCGTCGACCAACCTGGCCAACTTGGACAGCCCCGTCACCCGCCCGTCCGGGCCCGGGATGTAGCCGACGTGTGCTTTGCCGAAGAACGGCACCAGGTGGTGTTCGCAGGTCGAGTACAGGTCGATGTCCCGCATCAGGATCATCTCGTTGTGGTTCTCGTCGAACGAGGTGTTCAGCACGGTCGACGGGTCGGTGTGCAACCCGGAGAACTGCTCGGCGAACGCCCGCGCGACCCGGCCGGGCGTGTTCACCAGACCGTCCCGGTCGGGGTCCTCGCCCACTGCGATCAGCAACTCCCGCACTGCCGCTTCGGCTCTGGCGCTGTCGAATCTCGGTGAGCCGTTGCCGGCCGCGAGCGCCACCGCGTCGAGCCGGTCGGTCACGAGCGCTGGTCCCGTGGCGGCAGCCACGGGTCGATCGGCTCCTGCGGGTTCTGCTCGCCACCAGGGGCCTGCGGACGCTCACCGTGCCGACCCTGCGGCGCCGTGTCAGGTCCAGGCCAGTAGGGATTGCTCCCGTTGGGGGCGCCGTTCGGTCCGCCATTGGGGTGCGGACCACCTGGATGTCCACCGTTGCCGCCCCGGTACCCGCCGAGGGTTTTCTGCGGACCGGACTGGTCCGGACCAGGCTGCCAGCCCGGCATCGGGGCGAGCGGCCCGGGCAGGACGCCGCCCGTCCAATTGGCCGGCGGCGGCTGCTGGGACCCGCCACCCTGGCCCTGGCTCAGGTGGTTGGCGTCCTGAGGTCCGGCCTGCGGGAAACCGGGGCCGGTGTTGTAGCCGCTCTGGCCGGGATAGCCGGAAACGGCCCCCACCGGCACCGGCGGGGCGTCCACCGCGGCCGGCAGCTCGTCCGGCGGCGGCCACGGCTCGCCGCGTTCGATGGCCAGCTCTCCCGGCGTCTTGATCGGCGGCCGATCGGACGGAAGCCGCGGTCCGAACTCGTCGAAGGTGGTGATCCTGGGCCGCTTCTCGACCTCGGCGAAGATCACCTCGAGGTCCCTGCGCTCCAGCGTTTCCTTCTCCAGCAGCGCGGAGGCAAGGGAGTCCAGGATGTCCCGGTAGGTGTTGAGCACGGCCCAGGCCTCGGTGTGCGCGGCCTCGATCAGCGCCCGCACCTCGCCGTCGATCTCGCTGCCGACCTCGATGGAGTACTCCGGTCCGCTGCCGTAGGTACGTCCGAGGAACGGTTCGTCATCGCCGTGCCCGTACTTGACCGCACCGAGCTTGGCCGACATGCCGTACTCGGTGACCATCGCCCTGGCGATCTTGGTCGCCTGGGCGATGTCGGAGGAGGCGCCGGTCGTCGGTTCGGCGAACACCAGCTCCTCGGCGGCCCGGCCCTTTCCAGCACATTGGGATCCTAAGCTTAGAATTCCACGTGGACAAGTTGTCGCG